>ERZ1673783.8-NODE-8-length-121799-cov-22.514678_pt1 | contig 121799 bp, 101 predicted proteins | sample MGYA00580133_ERZ1673783 | MGnify/ENA primary metagenome ERZ1673783 (study PRJEB41219, sample SAMN04549595) | soil metagenome | isolation source: soil | place: USA: Texas, Big Bend National Park | collected 2009-03-17 ...
CTACAAAAAAAGGGGGCACTTCGATCAGTGTACCCCAACAATTGACATAGAGCCTAAAAAACAAGAACTGGTTAAGCTCGTGTTCTTTATATCAGAAAATGTGAGGACCAAACCTTTATCGAGAACGATATCTATCTAACGGGATATTCCCATTTCTTCAGGGTGACGAACGAATCTAATTTGATTTTGACCAAATGATGGTCGATTCCCCTTATTTCCATCACCGCAAGTATATTTCACGTCCTAAGCACACATGGTACGAGCAACATTTCTTCACGTTCAAACGATGTTGTTCTTATATTTCATATCCCAATTAAAGAGACAAAAAACGAAAACATTCCGATTGAAAAACACGTCCATTCCCCGAATGAAGGACTCCTGCAGTTCACGTAATCTCTCTATTCCAGAAATAAAAAAGCGGAAGTTTTTATAAACGATTAAGCAATTCTGCCAGTTTGTTTCGTTCCTCTTCCGTTAACGGCACAAGCGGAAGACGTACAGGTCCCGGATCCATTCCTTTCATTTGCAGTGCTGTTTTGACCGGAACAGGACTCGGCGCAGCAAACAGCCCTCGCATAAGAGGAAGAAGTTTTTGATGAAGTTTTGCCGCTTTGGAAAGATCACCGTCGAAAAAGGCCGTAATCATTTCCTGCATTTCATTTCCCACGATATGGGAAGCAACCGAGATAACTCCGTTTCCTCCGATCGCTAAAACAGGAAGCGTCAAAGCATCATCTCCACTGTAAAGGGCAAAATCATCGTCTGTATTGGCGATAATTTCTGCCATTGCATCTAAGTTTCCGCTCGCTTCTTTTACTGCCACTATATTAGGAATACGAGAAAGCCTAATCACCGTTTCAGGCTGCAACGTAACACCTGTTCTCCCCGGCACGTTGTAAAGGATGATCGGCAAAGAAGTTGCTTCTGCAACTGTTTTGTAATGTTGGTACAACCCTTCTTGATTCGGCTTATTATAATATGGGGTCACGAGCAGAATTGCATCTACTCCGACTTCCTCTGCTTTTTTCGTCAACTCAACAGTAGCTTGTGTATTGTAGGAGCCAGTACCGGCAATGATCGGTACGCGCCCGTTTGCTACTTTTTTAACGTGTTGAAACAGAGCGATTTTTTCTTCCGTTGTTAAAGTGGGCGATTCTCCCGTCGTGCCTGAAACAACAAGAGAATCCGTCCCATTTTCAATCAAATATTCGACCAGCTGAGTTGTTTTTCGGAAATCTATATTTCCTTTTGAATCAAAGGGTGTAACCATTGCGGTCGAAATCCGACCTAAAGAAACCATCTTTTTTCCCCCTCTTTTTTTTAAATGTTGATGGTTGCTTCGTATTCATTTTGTTCATCTTCTAAATGAAAAGCACTGTGCAAAGCATTTACTGCTTTAACAAGATCTTCTTTTTTGACAAGCACCCAAATGGTGGTATGGCTATCCGCTGATTGCAATATCCGTACTCCTTCTTCAGACAGAGCGGTCACAATCTTCGCTGTAACTCCAGGAACTCCCGTCATTCCGGCTCCTACAACCGAAACTTTCGCGCATCCTTTTTCGACAATAGGCTCATAACCAAGTTCATTCAAAATGGCCACAGCCCGATCGGCCATGTCTTCTTGCACAGTGTATACCACACCTGTCGGCGAAATATTGATAAAATCAACGCTGATTTTTTCATTAGCCATCGCTTTAAACACTTCGGACTGCAAATCATATTGATCTTTTTTCGCTTTCACTTTGATTTGTGCTATATCAGAGACATGGGCGATTCCAGTCACTAGCCTTTCTTTTATATCGGTGCCTTTATTCTGTTTGCTCAGCGTTGTGACAAGCGTTCCTACTTCATCGGAGTATGTGGAACGAATGCGGATTGGCACTTTCGCCTGCATGGCAATTTCTACTGCACGCGGATGAATGACTTTTGCTCCTTGATAGGCCATATTGCATACTTCATTATAAGTAACAACCGATAAAGGCCGAGCATTTTCGACAATACGAGGATCAGCCGTCATAATCCCATCCACGTCCGTGAATATGTCGATCCATTCTGCGCCTAATGCAGCTCCAAGTGCAGCCGCAGACGTATCACTGCCGCCGCGTCCGATCGTTGTGATCTCACCGTATTTGTCAGCACCTTGGAATCCGGCGACTACAACCGCATCGTGAGTTTCCAGTTCCTTTTTAACCCGATCACATTTCATTTCCAAAATCTTCGCATTGGTATAATCACTGTTTGTCAAGAAGCCGGCCTGCGCCCCTGTAAGAGCGACAGCGGAAATATCGTGCTCGAGAAGCATATTCGTAAAGACAAGGCTAGAAATGATTTCTCCGCACGACATTAGCAAATCTTGTTCGCGTTTGCTTAGCTTAGTCCGCGCCCCTTCCACCAAGGAAAGGAGCGTATCAGTCGCATACGGCTCTCCTTTGCGCCCCATGGCGGAAACGACAACGACTACTTTATATCCTTCATTAATTGCTTTTTGAATATGTCTTTTTGCGCTTAATCGTGACTTTTCATCACGTACAGATGTCCCGCCGAATTTTTGTACCACTATTTTCAATTGACTACACCTCGGCATTCCATTCAAGTTGTTTACTTCAATAATCCCATTTCAATTAAAGTTTCAGCGATTTGGACAGAATTCCATGCTGCTCCTTTTAATAGGTTATCAGAAACGACCCACATATGGAAGCCTTTCTCTTCATCTAAATCTTTGCGGATTCGTCCTACAAACACTTCATTCTTTCCGACGGAATCAGCAGGCATCGGATAAATTTGTTCAGCTGGATCGTCCTGTAAAACCGCTCCTGGTGCAGTCTTAATCAACTCTTGTATGTCGCGGGCTGTGACTCCTTCTTTTTCAATTTCGAAATAAACGGATTCAGAGTGCCCGACAGCTACCGGCAATCTCACACAGGTTGCAGCAATTTTCAACTCAGGCAAATGCATGATTTTTTTTGTTTCATTGATCATTTTCATTTCTTCAAACGTAAAGCCATTATCCTGAAATTTATCAATTTGCGGAATGGCATTAAAGGCAATTTGATAATGTTTTGGATCTGAAGCAACGGGCAAAACGGCCGGTGTAAATTCTTCTCCATTGATAATGGCTTTCGTTTGTTCATTCAATTCGTTGATGGCTTTGGCTCCCGCTCCTGATACAGCTTGGTAAGTAGAAACGATTACTTTTTTCAGCCCGTATTTTTGGCGAATCGGTTCAAGCGCGACTACCATTTGGATAGTGGAGCAGTTTGGATTGGCAATAATTCCTTTATGTTTCTTTAAATCTTCTTTATTCACTTCAGGTACCACTAACGGAACTTCCGGATCCATCCGAAAAGCGCTTGTATTGTCTATGACAACTGCTCCTCTTTTAGCAGCTTCCGGGGCGAGCTGTTTTGAGACGCTTCCTCCTGCGCTAAACAATGCAATATCTACGCCTTCAAAACTTTCCGGCTTAGCTTCTTGAACAGTAATCTCCTCATTTTTAAACGTAAGGGTCTTTCCCGCTGATCGGGAAGAAGATAAAAGTGTCAGTCTCCGAATTGGAAAATTTCGCTTTTCCAACGTTTCAATCATTCGTTGTCCTACTGCACCTGTTGCGCCAACTACTGCTACGTGAAAACCATTGTTCGTCAATCTAATCTTCTCCTTCCAGTTTCTCCTTATTACGCGTCGTAAACGTAAGGGAAACGAACAGCTCCTTAAGACATAACATATTCCTTGAATTGTTATTATTTTATCACATTAAAAGATAATGAGAATACTAATTTAAAAAAGTTGTTGAAAATGAGGAGATTTTACTTACACGCTGTCATGGAACCTTTCAATAATCACTGGCTGAAGTTGTTTTCCTTCCAAAGCTTTTTCTACTGTCTCCTGCAACAAAGACATACGTGCTACCATAGAAGTCGGCTTTTGGACAGGATCATCTTGACCAAACGGGATAAAAAAGATATTTTTCGATGCCATTAAACGCATAATATTCACCCCGTTTAATCCAAGAGCATCATTCGTAGATATGCCAAGAACAACCGGTTTTTGATTTCGCAGAGTCGCTTTAGCCGCCATCAGCACCGGTGAATCTGTCAATGCATTGGCAAATTTACTGATCGAGTTTCCCGTCATCGGTGCAATAATCATGCAATCGAGCGGTTTTTTCGGTCCGAGCGGTTCCGCTTCCACAATGGTGTTAATGACTTTATTGCCTGTTACTTTCTCTATTTTCTTTACCCATTCTTCTCCTTCACCAAATCTCGTGGATGTATTTTGGACTGTATATGTTACAATCGGCACCACTTCTGCTCCTGTGTTCGTCAGTTTTTCCAATTCCGGAAACACCTCATCATACGTACAATGCGATCCTGTCAGTCCGAAACCAATTCGTTTTCCTTTTAACGTCATAAGGAAATATTCTCCTTTCGTTGAAAAACATCTTCTTTTAAAAGCTTTGCCAACACATTGGCCAAAATTTGCCCGGCTGTTTTGGGTGCGACTATTCCCGGAAGACTGAGTGCCGATATGGCTTTTATTCCTCGTTTTTCCGCATAGCGAAAATCGGTTCCACCCGGTTTTGAAGCTAAGTCGATGATAATAGTATGGGATGGCATGTTGGCAATTACGGAAGCCGTTACTACTAAATGCGGAATAGTATTGATGACAATATCCGCATCACGAACTATATTTTTTAAATCTTTAAGATGGAAAGGCGTCATTCCCATTTCAGATATTCTTGCTAAATGCTCACTTTTTCTTGCCCCCACTTTCGTATTTGCCCCCAATTGATCAAAGGCTCTTGCCACACTCATTCCGACTCTGCCAAAGCCGAGAACGACGACATTCGAACCGTGAATCGTGAAATCTGTATTTTGAATAGCAATCATAATCGCTCCTTCAGCGGTTGGAATCGAGTTATAAATAGCGACATCATCACGTTCAAATAATTTGACCAATTTTCGGTTTGTTTTTTTGGTTAAATCGTTCAAGTATTGATTGCTAATACCTGAATAAACGGTGCAATGTTGGGGAGTGGCTTGGAGCATATCTTTTGTAAGGACAACCCGCTCATCAGAAAAAATGGTTTCAACCACTCCCTCATGATTGGTTCCCGCTACAGGCAATATGATGGCATCAATTTCGAAAAAAGGAATGTCCTCCATTTTCTCTTTCACAGCCCCGGGATAAGCATGATTCAATTGTTCAAATCCGGCTAAAAACAATTTGGCGTCTAATTCTGTTAATTTTGTGATGATTTCCAATTCGCGGGCATCTCCGCCGATTACTGCAATTTGCATGCCTGTTAACATATTGAACCCCCTTTGATGATCATAAGCTCTATATTTACTTTTTTATTGTATGAAGATGGGTATCAATAGGTGTAATGAGGAGGAATTTTGCGGAGAATCAGGACAGCTTTTTCGTTTTCCGGTGTTTTTATAAAAGAAACTCATTTTCACTCCACTAGAGAATGCGTGTCAGCATGCAGTCTAAAACGGAGGCATTTCCTTTCATAAACAAAAAAAGATCTTGTTCACCCGAAGGATTTGAACCAGACCTTTTTGTAATCTATTAAGACTGTTCAGGCACTTCTAATATAATCATATCAGAGCCGATCGTTTTGATACGTTGCCATGGCACGCGAATCTCGGCATTCTGTTTTTTAACCAGCCGTTTACCGGTTGGAATAACCAATTCATAGATTTGGCCGGTTTTTTCGTTAAATTCCAAGTCCGTTTGCCCTAAGACACCTAGTCTTTCTGCTTTTTTCAAATCGACGATTTCTTTTCCGCTTAATTCGCTAAGTCGCATATTCATCACCTTTAATCCCTTTTACTACAATGTATCAGCCGAAATAAAAATTTAGAACTGGAAACGAAAGTGGAAGAAACCTTTTTGTCGCGCTCAAAACTTTTGAAAGATTGGATCCATTTATATTAATAGAAGGAATGTTTATTTAAAAAAGAACCCGCCATTAAGCGGATTCAGTACATCGTCGTCTTTATCACCCATATTCCGATACAATTCAATGGCATGAAATAAGAAGTCCATACGTGTTCTTTTTATTCTTGGTATAACGTCAATGTGAGATTGACTCTTTTTTGACCGTTTCACATTTCGTTGTGCATTTGTCTTTCAGAGAACAGTGGGCACAATGCCCGCCTTGTTTCGTTCTTTGAATATATCGATATAAAGTGTAACCGGCATAGCCGAAAACCGCTGCCACAATTAAACTATTGATGATCATCAAGCCTTCACTTCCTTTAGATGAATAATTGGCCGCCTTGATAAATGATGAAAGATAATAGATAGGCAATAGCCAATCCATATCCGATCGAAAAGAACGTCCACTTTTTCGAACCCGTTTCGTGTCGAATGGCAGCAACCGTCGCCACACATGGGACATACAGCAAAATAAATACGATAAAACTATAAGCGGATAACGGAGTAAAGTTCCCCGTAATAACGCCTTTTAAGGACGAGGTGTTTGCCGCATGGTAAATAATATTCATCGTCGACACGACCACTTCTTTTGCCAGAAAACCTGTTAGTAAACTGCTAGCCGCCTGCCAAGTACCAAATCCCAGCGGAACAAGCAAAGGAGCGATTAAACCGCCAATTTTCGCTAAAAAGCTTTCGTCCATAGAAACCCCAATGCCTCCGGGACCCATATAAGAAAGCAGCCAAATAAACACCGAGCCTCCAAAAATAAACGTACCCGCCTTGCGTACAAAGCCTTTGCCTTTATCCCAAGTACTGAGCCATAGCGTTTTCCATTGTGGTACTCGATACGGCGGAAGTTCAATGACAAAAATGGAAGCTTCGTTTTTTAGAACGGTGCTGGAGAACAATTTTGCCAATAAGAATGCGACCGAGATTCCAAGTACATATAATGAGAACACGATTTCCCCTTGATGATGATCAAAAAACGCTCCCGTAAACAAGGCATAGACGGGAAGCCTTGCCGAACAGGACATGAGAGGCGTCAGTAAAATCGTAAGCAGCCGTTCTTTCGGCTGTTCGATCGTTCTCGCGGCCATCACGCCGGGGACGTTGCAACCGAAACCAATGACCATCGGAATAAAAGCTTTGCCGTTTAGTCCGACTTTTTCCATCAATCGGTCCATCACTAACGCCGCTCGAGCCATATACCCGGAATCTTCAAGGAAAGAAATAAAGAAAAATAACACAAAAATTTGCGGTATAAACACTAAAACTCCACCGACTCCTCCGACAATTCCATTAAGCACCAACGCCCGCACAAACGGCCCGGCATGGATCGAAACCAACAATTGTTCCATCCACTTTGTAAGCGGACCGTTAAAAAAACGGTCCAACATGTCCGAAAGCGGAGTACCGATCCAATTAAACGTCATCATAAACAATAAATACATAAAAGCGAGAAAGATCGGAACCCCCAAAATTTTATGAGTAAGAACGTCATCTATTCGTTTTGTCCAGTTGACGGCGGATGCTTTCTCCTCCATGACGACGCATTCGTTGACGATTTGACTGATCCAATTTTTTCTTGTATTGAATATCGAACGGCTCACCGTGGAGTCGCCATGTTTTTTCAGCTCCTGACTGACCGCCTCAATCTGCTGTTTCAGCTCTTCTTCTGAAATCCATTCTTGAGCAAATTCCATCGCATATGGATTTTGTTCAAGCAAATGCAGAGCCAGCCACCGCGCCGAAAAAGGCAGATTCTCCGGCAACAAACGAACGATCGAATCAATGGCCCTTTCTACCATATCACCATAGAAAATAGCAATAGGCTTTGTTTGAATCGTTTGATTTAATAACACGCTAATTTCCTGACATCCCTCTCCTTTTCGAGCAATGACGGGGATAACAGGCACACCCAATCGTTTGGAAAGAAGCCGGTCATCAATTTTCAAACCTCTCCGCTCTGCAACATCGACCATATTTAGGCAAAGAATAAGCGGTTTTCCGTATTCCAGAAGTTGGACTGTCAACTGCAAATTCCGTTCCAATAACGATGCATCTACAATATTTAATAGTGTTTGCGGATGTTCATGAAGCATATATCGAATGACAACCGCTTCGTCTTTTGATAGAGGATGAAGTGAGTATACTCCCGGTAAATCGATTAAAAATCCATCTTCTGTTTTTAACTTGCCAATCTTTTTCTCAATCGTCACACCGCTCCAGTTTCCCACGTGTTCGTAGGAACCGGTCAAGCTGTTGAACAAAGAAGTTTTTCCGGTATTCGGATTTCCGATGAGTGCTGTCTGGCTCATATCTTTTTCACCTTAATTTTCCTGGCATCTTTGCGACGAATTCCAATCATTTGACCGGAGCATTCTAATAGACATGGTCCTCCAATCGGCAAAATGCGGTGTAATGTCACATATGATCCTTCGTCTAACCCTATATGCAATAAACGCTTTTTCACAAGTTGCTGTACTCCTTCTAAAGTAGTGATATAAGCGCTTTCTCCTTCTTTCAATTCAGTTAGCGTCATAACCAAACCCTTCCTTTAAAATGAACGAGCACTTTTCATCCATTTGATTCTCATGAAATTACAAAATCGAATTAAGAATGATAATACTTCTCAATAACTCTCAATTCATTTTAACACGAATAAGAAACATAGGGAAAATCATTTTTTTGAAATTTTCTTTAAAAGGAATAGGGATCTTTCAAGCAGCATGTTTCATAATTAATTGAATACAAATGAATTTTCATGTATAATTTTTTTAGTTTGCAAAAGGAGAGTCGCCATGATAACGATTATGAGTGATAATTTGACGGATCTTGCCTTTTACTCTCTCTATATGAGCTTGGTTCTCCATTTTGTGTTCGCGTTGACTCTTCATTGGATTGTCAAGTACTCTTCGAAGAAAACATGCTACACAATAGCTGAACGGACAACTCAAGAAACGGTATTGCTTTCCATCAAGCAAAATACCATTCTCCCTGCCGTTCGGTTTGTGTCTTGGCTGCCGAAGTCTGTTTGCCGAAAAGAATCGGCGCGTGATAACGAAGATCATTATATTCCTTCTCTTTCTGCCGCATCTGTTTGGAATTTTTCTTATTGAGGAGGATGTATGTTGAAAAAATACTTTTCGTTATTGACCTTTATTCTTTTTTCTTCTGTTCTTTTATCCGGATGTTCCAGCGCCCAACAAAAGGGACATTTTTTTCATGATTACTTTGTAGAACCATTCGTAAAATTGATTCATGCCATCGGTTCCTTTTTGGGCGGAAATTATGCTTTAGCGATCATCGTGATCACGTTGCTTGTGCGAATTATATTGATGCCGCTTATGTTGAACACCATGAAAAAACAGCAAGAAATGAAAGAAAAAATGGATAAAATTAAACCGGAAGTGGAAAAAATTCAGAAACGCATAAAATCGGCTAAAACAAAAGAAGAGCAGATGAAGCTGCAGCAAGAAATGATGCAGCTGTATCAAAAACACGAAATCAATCCTTTTTCAATGGGCTGCCTTCCGATTGTGATCCAAATGCCGATTTGGATGGCTCTCTATTATGCAATCCGAATTTCTGAGGACATTAAAAAAGCGGACTTTTTATGGTTTAAATTAGGACATCCTGATATTGCCATGGCCATTATCGCCGGAATTATGTACTATTTCCAATTCCGTGTTTCCATGATAGGTGTTCCGGAAGACCAGAAAAAACAAATGCAAATCATGGGGCTAATGTCTCCGTTGATGATTTTGTTCATTTCGTTCTCAACCCCGGCTGCACTGCCGCTTTACTGGGCTGTCAGCGGATTGTTTCTAATTGGACAAACATGGTTGTCGAAGAAATTTTACGAAAAACAAAAAGCACGTGAAGGACAATAAATACGATTCATTTTGAACTTATAAACGGGCTGACTGCTAGTAAAGTCAGTCCGTTTTTCATTGCCTTTCCCGATCCCAATCAGCCTTTATCCTGTGATAAAATAAAAATAAATTCTGGATCAAGGTGCTATTTTCGGAAAACTATGAATTTGAAATTTCTACCTTTTTATTCTTTAGAAGGATGTTTTCACAAAAAACCCCAGAATGACGAGGAGGTCAAATTATGATGAAACGACTTTTTATTAAAGTATACGGAAAAGTTCAAGGTGTAGGATTCCGTTATTACACACAACAAAAAGCCCAACAATTAGGTCTAAAAGGCTGGGTGCGAAACGAAATGGATGGATCTGTCGAAATAGAAGCCGAAGGGGATGAAATGCCTCTGTCCGAGTTGATTTCTTTCATCAAAAAAGGAGCCAGCCCCCACGGAAGAGTAGATCAAATCGAAGTTGTCGAAAAAGAACCGAAAGAAAACGAAAAAAAATTTACCATCCAATACTAATTCAAAAAGAATCTCTTGAACTCACAAAAAATGACAATCTGTTTGTTGCAACAGGATCATACAGATAGGTTCATTTCCTCCTGCATTTAATGATTCTTGGGATCCCCCGAATGGCGATCATTCGTCTTTCCTGTAAACCTGTTCCATGCAGAAACAACGCCTCTCATGAACGAAGAATGGCTGCCGACAAAGTCGGCAGCCATTCTTTCTATATGGTCCGTTTATATAGCAAAAACGAAATGATGCTGTTTTGTGTGAACGTTACTGTTTCATTTTAGCAGGTGTCCATTTTTTCTCAGTACGAGAAGAAGATAAGACCCATCCGATGATTCCTCCGAGAATCGAAGGCAAAAGCCACCCTAATCCTACGGAAAACAACGGAACCCAAGACAAGGAATGGTTCAGCCATTCCCAATTGAATCCGAATGCTTTCAAACCATCATATAAACTGAAAACGGCCGTAAAAAGAATGGCCCCTTGATAAACACGTTCAGAAATGCCTTTGGAATAATGATCTATGAAAGACAAAACGATTAATACGATGGCCAAAGGGTAAATCATGCTTAGAATCGGAACGGAAATGGAAATGATTTGATTAAGGCCTATATTCGAAATCAAAAAACTGATAATCGTAATCAAAATGACAAATTTTTTATATGAAACAGCAGGCAATCGTTCCGCAAAAAACTGGGCACATGCCACCACTAATCCAATACAAGTCGTTAATACAGCCAGCGCCACAATGATGCCGAGAAGAACTTTACCTCCTGCCCCAAAAAGAAGGTTAGCTGCTTTGGACAGGATTTCTCCCCCATTTTCGAAAGAACCGTGTGTGGCCATTTTAACCCCGATATAACCTGTTCCAATATAAACAAGCGCCAATCCCGAACCAGCGATTACTCCGGCTTTGACCGTCATCGCCACCATTTTCTTGCCATTTTCAATTCCTCTTTCCTTAAGTGCGTTGACGACCACGATGCCAAATGCTAAAGCGGCAATGGCATCCATCGTTAAATAACCTTCCATAAACCCTTTTGCTAAAGGGGCATGCGAGTACTCAGCAGACGGCGGCTGAATGGAACCATCCAACTTTAAGAAACCCGTCACACATAAAACAGCGATAGAGGCGAGCAGGAGCGGAGTCAATAATTCGCCCACTCGATCGACCATTTTCGATGGATTTAAACTTAACCAAAGGATCAAGATAAAAAAGATGATGCTGAATAAAAATAAGCTAAAGGAACCTGCTTCGTTCGATAAAAATGGTTTGACACCCATTTCAAATGCAACATTCGCACCGCGCGGAATGGCAAAAAACGGTCCAATTACTAAATAAATCACCACGGCAAAAAACAGCGCAAAACGCGGATGGACCTTCTCAGCAATCGAAAGGACCCCGTTTCTGGACAACGCAACCGCCGCCACTGCTATAATGGGCAGCCCTACTCCCGTGATGATAAATCCAGCAATGGCTGACCAAAAAGACCGTCCTGATTGGATTCCTAATAAAGGAGGAAAAATTAAATTTCCCGCTCCAAAAAACAGCGCGAAAAGCATAAGCCCTACAACCCATAACTCTTTTCTTTTCATGACGTTTCCCCTTTCTCTATGTTGTAATCTGAATGATGAATTAGTGGTACTGGATAAAAAAAACATTTACTCCGACAAGTCAGACGCCAAAGCAAAATTTTATTTTTCTCCTTTCGATGAGCTGGCTGCCTGATTCCAGTACTCTATTAGAATATTTTTTCAATAAAAAAACTCGTCCAGTTGAAGGGACGAGTCGAATCGCGGTACCACCCTAATTCCGTATATATACGGCACTTTAGAAGACGCATCATACGTCTAGTCTTGGTAACGGAAGAAACCGGCAATGCTTACTGTTCTCTTTCAGCATAGCGTCTCCAAGAGGATCTTCAGTATAAGTCTGTTCATCGGCTCCCACCTATCCCGACTCTCTGGTGAACAGATATTTATCTGCCCTTTCTATTCCAGGCTTGCCCTCTCTAAACAGAGGAGATCGGAATAATAAGGGCAGATAAATCGAACCGTTTTGTGACAAAAATGGTTCGCATTATACCTACTCTTCTTATCATCGACTTTCACTAATGTTTAACATCATAACAATCATTAAAATTATTGTCAATATAATTTTTCGAATTTTTTCAAAAGCTGAATTTTTCGATTCATATAATTCAAGTAGCTATTGTTCAATTTTTTTACCAATATGCCTTTTCTAATATATTATTTAAAAATAATCTATGATTCAACAATGAATTTTTAATGATCGCATCCGATTGAGAGCAGCAGCAATTTCCAATGCTCTCGGCCGTGCCAGCTCACCGGGGTTTTTCGGGAAGCTTGAAAAAGAAGCAAGCCCCTCCTCATTCATTTTTCTTTCCACGATCAACAGGAGTTCAGAAACAGTCATTCTTTTTTTCAAAAATCCCTTTTTTTCTATCCAATGGAGAATTTCTGCGATCATAGCTGTCTGGCTAGGATGGACAATTTGTTCCACCGCTTGAAGAGAGACGGATTCATGACCGTACAGAATTTCGTATTTTCCTTTTGCCGCTGCCTTCTCTTTTTTTCCTTTCCTGCAGTTTAGCGATTGAGGCAACGGGATGCGGCTTTGAAATTCTCCAAATGTTTCTCCACCTTCTCGAATACGCTGAGTAGAAAAACGTTTGGCAATTTCTTTTGCTTGCTTTGTTACATCAAACGGCAAGTAGTGATCCATTTTTATGACAACATCGGCCACATCCAAGTAGTCTCCTGAACCACCTAATACGAGAATGGTGGACACTCCATGTTGTGTAAATAATGAACGTACCTTATCTACAAATGGCGTGATCGGTTCGTGTTCTTTCGAAATAAGGGCCTGCATTCTGGCATCACGGATCATGAAATTAGTCGCAGAAGTATCCTCGTCCATTAAAAGAACTTTGGCACCGGCTTCTAATGATTCCATAATATTGGCGGCTTGCGACGTACTTCCACTCGCATTTTCGGTGCTAAAATGCAATGTATCTTTTTCAAAAGGAAGATTTTGAATAAAAGGTTCGATATTGACCGACGCCACGCTTCTTCCATCTTCCGACCGAATTTTCACGGCGGTTTCATCCGTTAAGACAAACTCTCTGCCATCCCCTTCAATATGGTTATAAATTCCTTTTTCAATTGCTTGAAGCAGCGTGCTTTTGCCATGGAAACCGCCGCCGACGATCAATGTCACCCCTTTCTTAATTCCCATCCCCACAATGGGTTCCGTACGATGAGGAAGCGAAATGCTCACTTCCAGTTCTTTCGGACTCTTAAAGGGTATGGCCTTTTCTTTCGACACCGGCAAATCGCTTATCCCGCTCTCGCGCGGCAAAATCGATCCGTTGGCAATAAAAGCAATATAATCATGTTCTTTCATCCATTTGCGGATGGCAAATTGCTGGTCACATAATCGAACCACTTGGTCAAAATCAGCTTTTGAAGCGGAATAGACTGCTTCTTTCACGATTTCCGGAAGATCTTGAAAGAAAATGGTTTCCGCTTCTCTTCCTAAAATCGTTCTGCCACGCGCCGGCAGCCCCACTGTTAAGCAAATAGAAAGCGTTTGATGAATCTGAACAGCGGTTCTTTCTATAATTTCTTGTCCCGGAACGTCAATACGAATTTGTCCGCTTTTTCCAGATCCCATTCCTGTCTGTCGTCTTTTCTTTAATGAATGGGCTATTCTCCGCGCCAATAAATCTTCACAATAGATCTTTCGTCTCTTCGGACTGTAATGATCCTTTTTTAAATTCAACTTTTGAAGTGGAACGATTAACCGGATTTTCGTCGGAGTCGCAAACGGGTCTTTTTGGACATGGTCGACGATGAGCGTATAATCCGGAAAACGGTACTCTCCGCGTAATCGCTGGTAGGAAGAATAGCCTTTTCCATCTATTTGTCGCAATATTTGTTTCATATGTTCCATCTGATTATCTCCCTCTTCTCTAGCCAAAATCGGACATGAACAAGATATCAGCTGCGCGCCAAATCCGCTTTTTATACCGATTGATTGATGATTCAAGAAGGAATTCTTTTTGCCAATAGCAAGTATTTCGCCTCCATCTTAATAGGCATTTCAATCGATTTAAAGAAGAAACTTTCATGTCAACCGTAACTCTAAAAATAACTAGAAAGATCTGGCGCACATGTGTACGTTGAAATTAAATGCTTTGAATAAGCAGTTTTCGCAACAACGGAAACAAGACATCCGGCAATTCTTCCACATTAGAGACAAGAACGGTATATTTCCCATAAATGTTTTCAATCGTCTTTTTTTGCCCTTCCTCAATCCCGCCTTTGGAGAGAAACACGTTGATCACCTCGATCCCTTGTTTTCGGGCTTCCACAACGGCTTCATGGGTATCGATGATTCCATTTTGAGCGTAATTCAAGGCAGCCGGTTCCCCATCCGAAAAAACAAGCAGAAATTTTTGTTTTTCCGAACGACGAAGGATTCGTTCTGTCATGATGCGAATGGCAAAACCGTCCCGGTTGTCTTCTTTAGCATTCAATTGCAAAATTTCGGGTCCGCTTGCTGGATTTAAAGAGGAGGAATAATCGATCACCGTTTGCAAATAATTGGGCTGACGCTTTTGAGTGGCTTCATTCGCATCTTCCCAAAAACCGGCGATCTCATGAGGTACTTTCACGGATTTTAGCGCCTCATGAAACAGCGTAATTCCCACCTTTGTCTCGTTCATTTTATCTTCCATGGAAGCAGAACAATCGACCAGAAGGGCAAAAGCAGCATCAATCTCCCATGAGGGCTGGTGCTTTTTATAAAAGAGTCTTGGCTGTTCCTCCAAAAAATAGCGAAGAAGATTTTTGTCCAATCGTCCAAAATGCAAATGGTTCCGAGGATGGCTATTTTTACGCTCCAATATTTCTGTAATCAATTTTTTCAGCTTTTTCTTAAGAGGAGCGATGGAAGATTTCAGTTGTTGATAATGGAGAATCTCTTCCTGACGCGGAATGGCTGCTCTTTTAAACACTGGATAGGCAAAACGATTTTCCTTTCCATATTCGGCTTTACCTGTTTGTTTTTTCGTATCCCGCATTTGTTCGGCCTCAAGCGAGGAAAAATCATGGCGAGAGGATTTTTGCGATGATCCTTGGACGATGCCGAGAGCTTGGTCCTCCACATCTCCTTCGCGAACACCATCTCCCAGCAGATCGCTCTTTGAACCTTGGTCTAAATCAAACTGAAGAAACGATTTTCCTTTGTCTTTTGTTTCCCGATGCCAAGTTTGAAACTGTTCCTCCATCAAGTCTTCATCATCATTCTTTTTCTCAGTCCGGTTATGACATTCCAACGGATCCATTCTTTTTAAGTCCTTCCAGGATAACTCATCTTCTAATTGAAAAACAGTTTCCGGCAGGTGAAAATACTCATTCAGCATGTCTTTTTCCAACAGTTCATCAAGAACTTCTACCACTTGCAAACAACGGCGGCTAACGTCGCTTGTAGAATTCGCATCCAAAATAGGCAATAACGTTTGTTCAATAAACGGAAATACCGAATCCAGCTTTTCCCCAAGACTCCCGGCAGCTTCCAAAGGCGACTCTGCATTCAGCATAAGATAAATCTTGCAAAACAAAGCATCTGTCAGGACACTCTTGACTAAATTGGCATTCATCTGTGTTCGAAAATGCTGTTTATATAATTTTCGACGGATGGCAAAAGAACGTTTTGTACCCGGTCTAAGACGCGTGCAAATATCTTCAAGACGCAAATCTTCAGCAAGTACAAACAGTTGTTTGGCAAAAGAAGAAATGGATGTCTTTTTTACCTCTCTTACATACTGCCGGACTTGTTCATAGTCCGTATAATGCAAGCTGCCAATGGCTCTTAAATACACATCGCTCTTCAGTCCATTGACTTTATCAAACGCCGGCCGATGATCCCAAAAATAGCTTACAAAAACTTTTTGTTGGCCTCTATCAAGGTAGGAAAACGGACCGAATTCCACTTCCATTTCTTTCATTTTCGATAACGTCTTTGCCAAGTCAGTCAGCTGCATATATAAAAACGAATCGATTTTTTCATCGTTAAATTGGATAAACCGCTCCATATCCATCCCTACCCGAATATCGTCTCAGCGATGTTTTGAACCGCTGCTTTTTCTCTCTCATCTTCCAATTTATCTATAATCGCTCGCTTAATGGCGCGGATCGGCGGCAGAAAAACGGCTAAATCACAGGCATCAATCAATGCTCGAATGGAAGCCGCCTCTTCTGAAATAATTCCGTTTTTGGCTTGCTCGATTAAATCGGAAGAAAGGGCCACAAATTGATCAATCTTTCGTTCCTCTTTCAGGAGGCTTTGATCAAGCAACACCTTTTTTAACGTTTCTCCGCTAATATAAGGTACTTCAATCATGACAAATCGGTTTTTAAGAGCTTCATTTAATGGCGTCGTTCCGATATATCCTTCATTAATGGCAGCGATGACGCCAAAATCATGATCCGCTTTGACGACTTCGCCGGTAAAAGGGTTTGTAATGGTTCGTCTGTAGTCAAGAACTCCGTTTAATATCGGAAGTGTTTCCGGTTTGGCCATATTAATTTCATCTATATATAATAAATGCCCTTTTGTCATCGCTTGGATAACGGGGCCGGGAATAAATTCAATGACTTGTTTTCCGTTTTTTTCCTGAATCGTTTTAAATCCAAGCATAGCTTCTGCGTCGAGATCCACCGAACAATTGATGCTGTGCATCGGCTGAGAAAATAATGACGCCAACGTCTCTGCCAGTCTTGTCTTCCCTGAACCAGTCGGTCCTTTCAGTAATATATTTTTCCCCATTGCCAATGCGATGGCTGCGTCAACAAAAATAGCCGGATCTTCGGCATTGTATCGTATTTTTGTCTGCTGTTCCTTATTTTTAAACCGCTGGGACCGTTTGTGAATTTCTTCTTGAACCGGCTGCGGCAAATATTCTAGAGAACTCATTTATCTCGATCCTTTCTATGAAGCATTTTGCACAGTTTCATTCATTAAATGACCAGTAACAGATTGAAGTGATGGATGTCTTGCTTTCATCACCTATCAAAAAAGCGTTGATACATTCTAAATCGAAATATTTTCCATTCAATCTAGACGCTGAAAATAAAAAGACGTGAATAAACCAATTTACACTTTATTATACCTTGCCAAAAGAAACAAGACTATTTGTAAGGCCCGCTTTAAAACGGTAAGAGATCGGTCGGCAAACGTGCATTCTATTTAAAAGATGATCCAGGAGATTCTTTAAAATCATAAGACCATTAATTTGACCACAACAAAAAAGCTGATTACATCCGTAATCAGCCTAAGCTGTTGCCATCATCGTCCGTTTTACCGATCAATTGAATCATATGTATAAACAATCAGTCTTCATAATCGTAAATGTACAATCCTCTTCCCAGTTTTTGAACATGCGGTTCTTCTTTCATAAGCGCTTTCATAAAAGTAGTCATATTCGCGATTTTCCTAGAAGTGACGGCCTCAATCTGTCTTTGCAAGTCAACTCCTCGAATCGGTTCATTTTGCGCTTTCAAAATGGAGACTGCCACTTTTCTCATTTCGCTTACTTCTTCTCTTCTCCCTAAGATTCTTTTTTCAGAATCAACAGCGTTGGCTGCTTCATTTGGGGAGTATGCTTCTACCGGCCAATCACCTTGAAGATTTTTTTCCATCGCATCCAATTCTCTTAATCTGTTTGTAATTTCTTCCCGTTCTTTTCGAATCTCCTGAAAAATCTTCACTTCCACATTATTTAATTGTTCCAAACGAATTTTCAATGCCATTCTTTCGTTAAAAAGCATCCCCCTGCTCCCTCCGTCATTTCTAAATGTAAATTAGTCCATTTTCTATTTTATATAATAAATTGCGTCAAAGTTATACTAACAAAAAAATGCACTCATGACTATTAAAAATTTATAATTATTCATTTCTATTATTAAAGAAACTATTCTTTTTTCTCATATTTTATTTTTTTAGACTTCCTTTTTGATCCTCTTCTTCACCTTATTTTTTACAAGGGAAACTCATTTATGGACTCATTTAATCATTGCTGCTAATTATCTTTCTAAATACTTTTTATGATTTTATAAATTTTATAGCAGCGAAAAACCCGTTATTCACCGGGTTACATAGCAGTATTTTCATTTTGTTGATTTGCGTAGCTTTCATTTATTTGATCACAAGCACGTGCTGCCTGTTCAAGTGCGTTTTGCAACGATTCTTCATGATTTGGGCTGCTTGCAGGCGTTGACGGCTTACACAAGTCTATTTGATGATGCGAAATTCATTCGCTTTCCGCGGGCGATCCTCGAGCTTCCTCGCTGTGGGTCTCGATTTGCTCGCTGTTCCCGTGGGAGTCTCGTCCATTTCGCAATCATCAATAAAACGTAACTTAGCCAAATGAAAAAATATCGCCTTTTCCATTATGTCCTGCTAACAATAAAAATGGAGGCGATTTTTTTGAGTAGCTATTTTTATTGATTAAAACAAACATTGATTCGCGACGGAGAATCGTCAAAGCTTTCCGTGAATATCTTCTGATAATGTGGCTGTTCGATCAGCAGATTTGAAACTGGCGGAAAGGACCACTATTTGCTTCAAAAAAAATCCCGAAATAGAGAAAACCCGACGAGAAAATGATTTTATCTCGACGGGTTTCCGTGTTTAAAAATGGATTTGGGGACAATCCCTTATGCCTCTACTTCTTCAAAATAATGTTTGTAAAATCCTGCCACTTTGTTTGTATTATCCACCACGAAATAAAATTCTTCTGTTTCATTTTTCACTTCATAAATCTTTCCCACTGTCAACACATTGTTGACCATATACTTTTTAGCATTGGTATTGGTGCACTTCACTCTTTTTAAAGTTGGTCTTTCTCTCCACGTCAGATGAATCATGTCTTCATTCCTCCAATTCTTTTTCCATTTCCTTGCAAACAACAGGGAGCAGCCGTTGAAAATCATGGGCGGTCATCGCAGCGCTGCCGTTCGATTGAACCCAAAGATCAGCACAAGCCCCATGAAGGTATACAGCATTTGCCACAGCAGCTTGAACGTTCGAATGAATTCCTACGCTGGCTAACAACATACCGGTCAAAATATCTCCGCTCCCCCCTTTGGAAAGAGCTCGATTTCCTGTAAGATTAATCAATCCTGATCCGTCAGGAAACGCAATCACCGTGTACTGCCCCTTCAGCACGACTATTACCCGGTGTTTCATTGAATATTGAGAAGCCACTTGAAGACGGTTCTCCTGAATAAACTTCGTTTCCAGACCGGTCATTCGTGAAAATTCACCTGGGTGGGGCGTCACAATCACGTGGTTTTGGGATTTACTGTAATCGCGACCACGCAAGGCACCGGCATCCAATATTTTAGGTATATCCATTGGCAGCAACTCCGTGATCAATTGTTCCAATGGATCATCCGGTTCTAATCCGGGACCCACAGCCAGGCAAGAAAATTTCTTTTCTATTTCCATCTTTTTTATATCTTGCAAAGGCTCATAAATAAAAGTCGCTTCTGGAACTTGAGCCCCCACAAAGAGCGAAGCATGTTTCGATGTGGCAACCGAAAGTTTTCCGATTCCGAATCTCATCGCTCCGATAGAAGCCAGTGCGACGCTGCCGGGCATCGAATCGCTGCCGGCTATTAATAAACCGTTGCCATAAGTCCCTTTATGAGAATTCGTCTTCGATTTAGGCCAACTTTTCAGTACATCCGCTTTTGTCCACACTTTCCACTTGCTTTCATGAGGCAATCCAATATCCGCTATGTATAGTTTTCCGTAATAGTCGGAAGACGGGAACAAAAAACACGAAGGCTTATATCCGTGCAGAACGATGGTCATGTCCGCCCGATAAGCATTTTGATCACATTTCCCTTCATTCGCCAAGACTCCGGTTGGAATATCGATCGCCACTTTTTTCCCAGATTGTCCATTTATCCATTTTAAAATTTTCCTTACATCTTCTTTCATCGGAAGCCTGGCCCCGACGCCTAAGATTCCGTCAATGATCATATCATATTTTAATTCAGGTTGAAATGGGCTTTGATCAAATCCGAGCGAACGGAAATATTCAAAATGCTGGATAGCCGGCGCCGTTTTAGGCATTCCCACAGGAAAGACCAAGTCGGCCTTAATTCCATTTAGCTTTAAATAGCGTGCAAGGACGATGCCGTCTCCTCCGTTGTTGCCTCGCCCTGATAAAATCAGAACTCGATCTTGTTTATGAATGTGTGGAAGCAATAATCGAAATATTTCTCTTCCGGCATTTTCCATTAATGTAAACGGCGACATGCCGTTGGATTCTGCCAATGAGTCCACTCGTCGAATCTCTTCGCTTGTATAAATATGCATTGCCATCACTCCTTTCCGTTCGTTCCTGATATTCTCATTTTACCATATGACCCCTTTTTCTGTTCAATACAAGGAGTTCGACTGAAAAAGACGCCTTGGCGGCATAGAAATCGCTTGTACTTTTTTGCTTTTTCGATTTTTTTCCACCTTTTATTTTTCAAAATTTCCCCGAATTTTCCTTTGCAAACGAAATCATAATTTGTTAAAATATCAGACAATATAGATGATTCTATATTATAAATCCTTTCCGAGAGGGGTTTTGTCATTGAAAATCATGAGCAATGAACAATTGGTGGCAGCCTATCGCGACGCATTAAAAAAAGGTCAGGAACGTGAATGGATTGAATTATTAAAGAAGGAAGTCAAACGGAGGGGATTAAATCCTGCACGATACTAGTGCAGCAATATGGAATAAACGGAATGAGAAGATGGTCTTTCACGGGCCATCTTTTTTAATGGTCACATCTCAAGTTGTTCCTTCACCATTTTTCACAAAAAAAGATGGTGTTCTTGTGCCGCAAAAGCCTTCGAACCAGAAAACAAAACGTTACGGTGTGACCCAAATTGTCACAATGGCAATAGCATAAATCAAAAAATATGAATGAATTCAAAAAGATGCCGCTCTCATGGCGGCATCTTTTGTCTGGTCGCATAAACATTGAGTAAACGAATTTCCTTTCATAAACTGCGCATAAAAATTCAGCCTTAATCGATTTTTTAAAAGAGATCAGCCTTCTAAAAGCAGGGATTCTGGATTTTCCAAAAGTTCTTTTACAGTTTTCAAGAATCCGACAGCGTCTCTTCCATCAATAATTCGATGGTCGTATGAAAGGGCGATATACATCATCGGGCGGTTTTCAATCCGATCTTTATCAATGGCAACTGGTCGAAGTTGAATCGTGTGCATTCCTAAAATTCCCACTTGATTACCATTAATGATAGGAGTGGACATGAGTGAACCAAATACTCCGCCGTTTGTAATCGTAAAGGTTCCGCCTTGCAGATCGTTAAGCGATAATTTTTTATTGCGTGCTTTTTCAGCTAAATCTGCAATGTCTCTTTCGATTTCTGCGAAGTTTTTACGATCGCAGTCGCGGACAACTGGAACGATCAAACCGTCATCTGTTGAAACGGCTACGCCGATATCATAATATTTTTTGAGTAAAATTTCGTCGCCTTGAATTTCTGCATTGACATAAGGATATTTTTTCAATGCCGCCACGACGGCTTTTGTAAAGAATGACATAAATCCTAGACGTACATCATATTCTTGAATGAATTTTTCTTTATACCGTTTGCGGAGGTCCATTACAGCCGTCATGTCGACTTCATTAAAGGTTGTCAGCATGGCAGCGGTATTGGTCACTTCAACAAGGCGTTTCGCAATGGTTTGTCGACGGCGGCTCATACGCTCTCGAACGACCGGTTTTTCATCCTGAACTGCTGCTGTGTTTTGTTGAGGCGCTGCTTGCGAAACCGCAGGCGCAGGTTTCGCTTCGGCTTTTGGTTGGTTGGCAAAATATTCTACGTCTTGTTTGCGAACGCGGCCTAACGGATCGATTGTAGGGACTTGAGACAAGTCGATTCCTTTTTCGCGGGCCAATTTCCTAGCGGCTGGTGAAGCAATCGGCCGTTCTTTTGGACCATCGTCTTTGATCGCTGCAGATTCTTGTTTTACTTCTTGTTTTGGTGCCTCTGCTTTTGGAGCTTCTTTTGGTTCTTCTGCTTTTGGTTCTTGTGGGGCTGGAGCAGGAGCAGCAGCACCTTCTTCCACCACAGCAATCACTTGACCAACCTCTACCGTATCTCCTTCATTCGCTTTTAATTCTGTAATAACTCCTGATTCTTCGCTGATCACTTCTACATTTACTTTATCTGTTTCTAATTCAACAATATATTCTCCCTTTTCAACCGTATCTCCAGGCTTTTTAAGCCATTGTGCGATAGTACCTTCAGTAATCGATTCTGCCAATTCGGGAACTTTAATCTCAGCCACTGTGATGTCCTCCTCCTAATTTCCTTCCAAAGCTTTTTTATTCAAAAGAACCACCATCATCCTAAAAAGGAGAATGGAAACGATATGCCTCCTGGATCTATGACAAAACCATCCAGTCAAAGTTTTATTCCTAGGAGGCATCCGCAATCTTCCCCCGTAAATATTCCATAGGGGAAAGACCGGCATGAAAGTGTTTTATGGTCTTGTTAACGCTTGTTTAATAATATGATCTTGTTCTTTTCGATGGACGACAGGATCTCCAACAGACGGGCTAGAACGTCTTCTCCGTCCAATATAGCGAACTTCCACTCCTTCTGGAGCTATGTCTCTTAAACGAGGATCCACATAAGACCATCCACCCATGTTTTGTGGTTCTTCTTGAACCCATACAAGTTCTTTGACATTTTGATAACGTGACAACACTTCTTTAATTTCTTCTCTAGGGAATGGGTATAATTCTTCCACTCTCAAAATATGAAGCCAATCAAGATTTTCTTCTTTATCCAATTGCTCAGCCAAATCAATCGCAATTTTTCCGCTGCATAGAACAATACGTTCTACTTTATTTGGTTTTTCACCTAAGCCGCTTTGCTCCAATATTGGACTAAAATGACCATGGGCAAGCTCTTCCACGGTAGACGCAGCCAAAGGATGGCGAAGTAAGCTTTTTGGCGTCATGATCACTAACGGTCTTACCTCTTCTTTTCTCAAAACGGCTGCCTGACGTCGTAAAATATGGAAATATTGAGCTGTACTCGTCAAGTTTGCAACCGTCCAGTTATTTTCGGCAGCCAGCTGCAAGAAACGTTCAACACGTCCACTGGAATGCTCAGGGCCTTGGCCCTCATATCCGTGCGGCAAAAGCATCACAAGTCCTGATTTTTGCCCCCATTTCGCTCTTCCGGAAGAAATAAATTGATCAAACATCACTTGAGCCATATTGGCAAAATCTCCAAATTGAGCTTCCCATAAAACGAGCGTTTCAGGCGCAAACACGTTATATCCGTATTCAAATCCTACGACAGCTGCTTCTGTCAAAGGACTGTTGTGAACGACAAATGAAGCTTTCGCACCTTTAATATGGTGCAACGGGATATATTTTTCACCTGTTTCCATATCATGAAGAACGAGATGCCGCTGCGCAAACGTACCGCGCTCAGAATCTTGGCCTGTAAGACGGATAGGAGTTCCATCTCGTAGAATGGTTGCGAACGCCAATGTTTCCGCATGGGCCCAGTCGATTTTCCCTTTGCCTTCAAAAACTCCCTCACGGCGTTTTAAAATTTTCTCTAATTTGTTGAATACGTGAAAATCTTTCGGCCATTCTAATAATTGTTGGTTTATTTCTCTCAATATATTTTCGTCAATTTCTTCTTGTGGATTAGGCAGAAGGTTTTCCACCTGTATAGGCGGATTCATCACAATATCCGGGTTTTCATCCTTCTTCGGCACTTTTTCATACGCTGCTTTCAGTTTATCCGCAACTTCTTTTTCAAATTTTGAAGCCAGATCTTTTTGAATCAACCCTTCATTAACTAACTGATCGGCATATATGGCTCGGACTGTTGGATGGTTTTGTATGATTTTATATAAGGTTGGGTTTGTCGCCATCGGTTCATCCATTTCATTATGTCCAAAACGCCGGTATCCAACTAAATCGATTACAAAATCTTTATGGAACGTATTTCGATATTCAAAAGCTAAAATGGCCGCCGCTAGACAAGCTTCAGGATCGTCTGCGTTCACGTGTACAATTGGCATTTCAAAGCCTTTCGCAATATCAGAAGCATATCGTGTGGATCGAGAATCGTAGCTTTCTGTTGTAAATCCGATCATATTGTTGGCGATTACATGAATCGAACCACCTGTTTGATATCCAGGCAATCGGCTTAAGTTCAACGTTTCGGCCACGATGCCTTCTCCCGGAAAAGCGGCGTCTCCATGAATCATAATCGTCAAAGATTTTTTTACATCCTGTTTTGGGTAGCCAGGTTGAGTTCGATCTTCTTGCGCAGCTCTTGTATAGCCTGCTACAACCGGATCTACCACTTCTAAGTGGCTTGGATTGTTGGCTAAAGTGATCCGTGTTTGTCCTTGGTTGCTTTCTTTTACACGGCGATCGGCGCCAAGATGGTATTTTACGTCACCAGTCCAACCGTATGTAATTCCGATGGATCCTTCAGAAGGAATCAATTTTTTGCTAGGAGAATGCTGAAATTCAGCAAAAATCATTTCGTAAGGTTTACCGAGAATGTGAGCCAGCACATTCAGACGTCCGCGGTGGGCCATACCAATATTGATGCTTTCGGCCCCTTTTGATACTGCTTTTCGAATTAACTCGTCAATCAGCGGAACCATCACATCCAAGCCTTCAATAGAAAACCGTTTTTGACCAACAAACGTACGGTGCAAAAACTTTTCAAAGCCTTCCACTTCCGTTAAGCGCTTTAATAATTGTATCTTTTCTTCTTTATTTAAAGATGGATAAAAGCTTCCTGATTCCACTTTTTGGCGAAGCCAATTTCTTTCTTCCATTTCATGAACTTGGGCAAATTCAAAAGCAAGTTTATCCGTATAAACTTTCTTTAAATGATTGATGGCATCGAGTCCGTTTTGGACATGAGAAGGTGCGTTTGGACAAATAAATTCAACCGGAATATTTTTTAAATCCTCTTCCGTGAGTTGAAATTCTTCTAATTCAATTCGGCGTGAATCTTTATTTCGATCATTTAAAGGATTGATATCCGCCGCGAGGTGGCAGTAAAAGCGGATATTATCGGCCAGCTTCACAGCCGCAACAATTTTGTGATAATCCACTTGTCCTTGCGGAGCCGGACGAAACGTTCCCGTTCTAGGTGCAGATTGTTCCCATCCCTCTTCAACAACCGGCGCTCCCCACTGGTTGAATAATTCTTTAAGATCCGAGTCAATACTTTCTGGATCTTCTAAATATTTTTCATACATCTCCATAATATAACCGAGGTTAGGCCCAGAAAAGCGGTTCCACGGTCCCCTTTGGTTTGATGTTTGTGTGTTCATCATGCAAAACCTCCAACCGTAACGTCCTGTTATTGATTTTCTCGTCATCCCACATTCATAAATTATTCCAAAAATAATTAAAAACGCTTACAAGTCCATTTTACCACGCTAAAGTAAAAATTGAAAGAATATCCTTTCTTTTTCGTCTAATTGTCTTCATTGATTTGACCAATGATCTTCTCATTTTCGTATTGATCAATTTGTGAAATCCGTAACAATATCCTGATTATTCTGAAATAATTTTTTCACCTTCTATCCCTTTTTTCTGAAATAAGTGTAATTTTTTTCATGTACCATCTTACTACTCTTTCTTTAAAAATCAATCCTTTTTGACAAAATTATTAATTTTTATAGAACAAATAAAATTGGCTATCTTTTTTTCTGCTTTATTCCGTTTTTTCCTTTTTTACCCGCTCTCAATCAACACCATCTGAACGTTTCCTAGGCTCAAGACATAAGATATGAAGAACGAATATGGAATTCGAGGGGGATTGGCATGTTTCCGTGGAACTGGTTTTTTTCGAATGAAAACCTCTCTAATGACTGGATGAAACAACTCAACCCAGCCGACGTAGAACAGTTTATACAAGAAATGATGAAGAAAACCATCCCTCCTAATTGGCAGCAAACCCATCCATTCTCTTCACAATTCGAAAAGCAAGATCCTCCTTCTCCAGAAAAAGAAACATCTCCTCCCCCTCCTCCAATCCCTATCGAGGTTTTTGAAACGTTTGACTATGTATTCCTTCGGCTGCGACTCAAGGAAGAGTGGCTGCAACATTTGAAAATTCATCATACTTCCCAAAAAGCGATCATTTATAATGTCCCGGAAATGGGGGAACGGCAAGAAATTGTTTTACCAGCGCTTGTCAAACGAAAAGGAGCTAAAGCTGAATTTCAAGACGGTATTTTAGAAATCTGCTTCTTGCGGATGGAAGATTGGCAAATTTCCGAAATTCATTTGCCAAATAACAAGGAAGAATCTCCGTAGTATTCTTCAATATCTCTTCATCTTTCGGTCACTGAAAAGTTTTTCTGAACCTTTTGTTGTTCTCCCATATATTTACTTAAGAAAGTAAATGACGAATCAGTGAAACAGCCGATTGGCCCTGATTCTAAGAGTATTTAAATATGCTTTACCGTTGGAGGCCCCCTTTTATTTAACGGAATTTTCTTTTAATTACAAATCTTTTTTGCTACAATTTTTTTGAATGAAGGTTGGAAAAGGGGAAAAACGATGAAAAAACTCGTCTCGCTTCAAAATGTAAGTTGGCAAAGAGGAAACCGAACCATTTTGGACTCGATCAACTGGGAGATCTCATCCGGAGAACAATGGGCGGTGCTCGGGTTAAACGGCTCTGGAAAAACGTCTTTATTGAATATTGTTTGCGGCTACCAGTATCCTACGAAAGGAGAAGTTGTCGTTTTGGGGGAACGTTTTGGCGAAACGAATATCCCCGAACTGCGAAAAAAAATCGGAATCGTCAGCCATTCGCTTAGTCGCTTTGATGATGTTTTGAAAAATGAATCAGTAGAAGAAATCGTTTTGAGCGGAAAATTTGCTTCCATCGGATTGTACGAACAAGTCAGCCATGAAGACTCGGATCAAGCTGATGCTTTCATGGAACAATTCCGAATCGGCTATTTAAAAGGGAGCGCTTACCAATCTCTTTCCCAAGGAGAAAAAATGCGTGTCCTTATCGCCAGAGCGTTTATGGCTAATCCTGAAATCCTCATTTTAGACGAACCATGCAGCGGATTGGATATCCGTGCTCGCGAAGAATTGCTGAACGCCGTTCAAGAAACTATCATAGAAAAGAAGCTCCACCTTATTTACGTAACCCACCATATCGAGGAAATCATCCCAACGATCAGCCACGTCCTTGTTCTGGAAAACGGTCGTGTCATCGCTGCGGGAGCAAAAGAGGATGTACTGACCGACGACGTGTTGTCAGAAGCTTTTTCCATTCCCGTTCGCGTCCATTGGGAAGACGAGCGTCCTTGGCTCACGGTCAAACGAAAACAGTATCAATAAACATTCGTTAGGGTCTCATAAGAAAAACAAAAATGCAGCTTGAATCCCGGCAACAGCTACAATCACTTTTTTCAGAGCGCTCGGACCTTTTATCTTTACTTTTCTGAAACAGGATGCTCCAAAATGGTTGCATTCAATAATCCGCCGATCAAAATGACAGCCGCCGTTAAATAAAACCAAATAAGAAGAACGATAATACTTCCTAATTGACCGTAAATTTTGGTATATCCCCCTAAACTGACGTAGAAAGCGAAACCAATAGAGGCTCCTTGCCAACCAATAGTTGCAAAAATCGCACCTGGCAAAGCCTCTTTCCATAAAACGCGCTTGCTCGGAACAGCATGATAAAAAAAGAGAAAAAAACCGAAAAGAAATACCGTTCCTATTCCCCATCTTAAAATATACCACCATGGATACCAATTAAATGGAAAAGAAATCGTTTGATCGAACATCCTCAGAACGATATTTTCCAAAATGGGCAAGAACAAGGAAGAAGTCAACATCACCATTAGGCCGAATGTTAAAACAAGATCGTTGACAAGGCCTCCTAAAAATGATTTACGCCTCCGTATATGGTAGGCATCATTTAATGAACGGACTAACGACTGAACGGCCACGGAGGCAATCCAAAAAGAGGCGATCAAACTATATGAAAAAACATGGGATGGTTGTTGGTTCATGATTTGATCGACCGTTTGGCGAATAAATGCATAAGTATTTTTCGGAGCATAGGGCTCAATTATCTCCAAAAAGTCGTTTTGGTTGATAGGGAAAAAGCGAATGAGCGAAAACATAAACATTAAAAACGGAATAAACGACAACATGAAATAATAAGCGGTTTGGGCGGATTGGTCATAATACCGTTCGTTAAAAAATCGTTTTGCTACTAGCAACGGAATTTTTCGTTCATCCATGATTCCACCGGCTCCTTTTTCGTCTTTCTCCCTATTTTAGAAAAATAAACCTCCATTTTCCACTTTTCCACAAAAAAGAGACCTGGAAACCCAGATCTCTTAAAACCGTTTCTTCGTCTTTTTTCCGTCTGACGGACATTTTTCGACATCGCTGGTTGAACGTATTTAAGACGATGCATCTCCGTTTAAAGAATCGATTCCGTTTTCTTGCCAATCAGTTCGACTATTTCTTCTTCTTTTCCTTGATGAAACAGATCGACAATTTTGCTTCCAACAATGACCCCGTCGCAATAGGAACCGACTTCTTTTACTTGACGGTGATTGGAAATGCCAAAACCGGCTAGCACCGGAACAGGGCTTATCTTTTTCAAGTGTTCTAAATACCCGGACAATTCCTCCGGCAATTTATTTCTTTGTCCTGTGATTCCCGTCACCGTCACCGCATATAGAAATCCATTGGAAGCTTGGGCAATCTTCTTTTTCCGCTCTTCTGGACTCGTCAACGTAACGAGTTGAATCAAATCGATATTCTTTTCTTTTAGTTCTTGAGAAAGGATTCCCTGTTCTTCAAAAGGAACGTCAGGAAGGATCACTCCGTTTACGCCCGCTTTGGCGCAATCGTTGACAAAGCGTTCGATTCCATATGCATACACAGGGTTTATATACGTCATCACAATCAAAGGAATAGTGACACTAGAACGAAAAGCGGCAATTTCAGCAAGCACTTTTGCCAGCGACACTCCCTCTTTCAGCGCCCGTTTTCCCGCTTCTTGGATGACCGGACCGTCCGCAACGGGATCAGAAAAAGGAATGCCGATTTCCACCATGCTGGCACCGGCTTTTTCCAAAAAGAGCACCTTGTCTCTTAAACTGGACAAACCCCCGTCCCCCGCCATGATATACGCAACAAACGCTTTTTCATTTTTCTGTTTTAATTGATGAAATGCTTCACCTATCGATAGAGCCGTCATTTTTCTTCCCCTTTCAACACAGCTTGAACCGTTTCAACGTCTTTATCTCCTCGCCCGGACAAACAAACCACCAACACTTCTTCCGGCTTCATCGTCGGCGCTAATTTCAATGCATGCGCTACCGCATGGGAACTTTCCAACGCCGGAATAATCCCCTCCGTTTTCGTCAACGTTTGAAATCCTTCCAGCGCTTCTTGATCGGTCACCGCTGTATAATGGACTCTTTTGATTTCTTTTAACAAGCTATGTTCGGGACCTACTCCGGGATAATCCAATCCCGCTGAAATGGAGTGGGCTTCCTGAATTTGCCCATTTTCATCCTGCAATAAATACATTTTCGATCCGTGTAAAATTCCGACTGATCCTTTCGTGAGTGTAGCAGCATGTTTGCCGGTATCTAGTCCGCTTCCGGCTGCTTCAACACCGAACAAGCGGACGGACTCATCTTCCAAAAATGGGTAAAACATCCCCATCGCATTGCTGCCGCCGCCGACACAGGCAACAATGGCATCCGGAAGCTTTCCTTCTTTTTCGATGATTTGTTGTTTTGTTTCCTTTCCGATTACACTTTGAAAATCGCGTACTATTTTTGGAAACGGATGAGGACCAAGAACCGACCCCATAATATAATGAGTATCTTCCACATTCGCGACCCAGTAGCGGAGCGCTTCATTGACCGCATCTTTCAATGTGCCGCTTCCTTGTCGCACACTGACAACTTTTGCCCCAAGAAGCTCCATTCGGAACACATTCAGCTTTTGGCGGCGAACATCCTCTTCCCCCATAAAGATGATGCAATCCATATTTAGCAGGGCACTAACGGTCGCCGTCGCTACGCCGTGCTGGCCTGCTCCTGTTTCTGCTACCACCTTTCTTTTTCCCATTCGCAACGCAAGAAGCGCCTGCCCGATCGTATTGTTGATTTTATGGGCTCCCGTATGGTTCAAATCTTCGCGCTTCAAATAGATTTTCGCGCCTCCGAGTTTTTCCGTTAGATTTTTAGCATAGTAGAGCGGCGTTTGTCGCCCTACGTATTCTTTTAAGTAATAGCGCAGCTTTTGCAAAAAGTTTTCGTCGTTTTTCGCTTCTTCATAAGCGATTTCCAATTCCTGGACAGCTCTCATTAACGTTTCCGGAACAAAGCGGCCTCCAAACGGCCCAAAATATCCTTTTTCATCTGGTTGAACATACGTACTCATCTTTTTTGCACTCCTTTTGCTTCATCTATAAACAATTTGATTTTCCGGCGGTCTTTGCGCCCCTCCGTCTCTACGCCGCTTGACACATCGACACCAAATGGCTGTATGGCTTGAATGGCTTGCTGAACATTTTCCGGATTTAACCCGCCGGCTATGATCAAATTTTCTTTTTTCAATCGTTTTTCTTCTATTAAACTCCAATCAAATGTTTTTCCGTTTCCTCCGTAATAAGCTCCCTTTGGGCTGTCGACCAACAAATAACTAGCCGGAAAGTCTGCCATCTTACGTTCGTTTGCCTCTTTGCTCAACCCAAAGGCTTTAATGACAGGAACACCTAAAGATCTCGCGTATTCCGGAGTCTCCTCCCCATGCAGCTGAACAAAATCCAAATCTGCTTCTTTTGCGATGTTTCGAACAATATCAGGATCTTCATTGACGAAGACGCCGATTTTCCAAACACTTTTCGGCAAGCTTTTTGATATTTCTTTCGCTTTCATTAAGGAAACTCGCCTTTTGCTGTTCGCAAACACCATGCCAATGGCATCCGCCCCGCATTCAGCGGCAAATAACGCTGTTTCTACATCCGTTATTCCGCAAATTTTCACAAACATCGGTTTCACCTCAAATGGACTTTTAGTTGATTCATCGTTAGTTGAATGTCATCTGCCAGCATCAACGTTTCCCCGACCAAAATCGCTTTAGCTCCTGCCTTTTGCACACGCTCTGCGTCTTTCGCCGTCTTGATTCCACTCTCGCTTATAAAAATGCGGTCATGATTCTTTCCAAATCGGGACAACAGACGTTCCGTGACCCCTAAGTCTACTTCAAACGTTTTTAGATTGCGATTATTGACGCCAATGACAGAGGGATTCAAAACAAGCGCCCGCTCCATTTCTTCCTCGTTATGCACTTCTAGTAGAACTTCTAAATCTTGCTTGTAGGCGTACTCGTACAAAGACTTCAGTTTCTCATCATCCAAAGCGGCCGCAATCAACAAGATCACATTGGCTCCAGCCTGTTTGGCGGCATCTATTTGGATGGGATCGATGATGAAATCTTTGCACAAAATCGGCAAACCTACTACATCGCGAACTGCTTTTAAGTCTGCTAACGTTCCTTTAAAAAAAGGTTCGTCGGTTAAAACGGAAATGGCATTCGCCCCGCTCGCCTCATAATGTTTTGCCTGTTTAGCAGGATTTACATCCAGATTGATATTTCCTTTTGAGGGGGAAGCTCTTTTCACTTCCGCAATAATATTCATTTTGTCTGCATGGATAAAAGAATCATAGAAAGAGATTTTTTGAAATTTGCTTTCATTTCCAGCGTCGAATTGTTCCTTTAGTTTTCTCACTTCATCCTTCTTTTTTTCTAATATTCTGTCTAAAATGGTTCCGCTCATTTAGATCACCACTCTTTTTCTTTTTTCGCTGTAGTCGATCAAATATTGCAATGCCGATAAGGCCCTTCCGGAGTCGATGCTTTCTTTCGCCAGTCGAATCCCTTCTTGAATGGTATCCGCTTTTCCGTTCGCAAAAAAGCCTAAACCGGCATTTAACAGTACCGTATCACGATAAGCGCCTTTTTCTCCTTTGAGTACACCGATTAAAATTTCAGCATTTTCTTTGGCCTCACCGCCCACAATAGCATCATTCGAATAATAAGGCAGGTCTACCTTTTCCGGAGTCACCGTCATTTTTTCTACATGGCCATTTTCCAAAAGAACTAAATGATTTTCTCCAGAAAGAGAAGCTTCATCCATAAAGCCGGCGCCGTTAAGAACGACCGCTCGTTTTCTTCCGAGACGATTCAGCACGTCTGCCATCATCTCAAGCATATCCCTTCGGTAGATTCCCAAAAGCTGGCTATCTAAATCGACCGGGTTGGTCAGCGGCCCAATTAAATTAAAAATCGTAGGAATCTTTAAATCGCGGCGCACCTTCATAATTTTTTTCATGCGCGGATGAACGTGCGGCGCAAACAGAAACGCAATATGATTTTCTTCCAACAGCTCTTCGACTTCCTCTTCATGCAAATCCAGCGAGATTCCTAAATATTCTAAAACATCGGCGCTGCCCGTTTTGCTGGAGACGCTTCGGTTGCCGTGTTTCGCGACCTTCACGCCGCCTCCCGCCAACACAAAAGCACTGGTCGTACTAATATTAAAGCTGTGGGCTCCGTCTCCTCCAGTTCCGCAATTATCCATGACGTTCGGAATTTTTTTCTTGATGCCTAGCGCATGTTCACGGAGAACTTCCACAAGCGCCGCTACTTCATCTGCGTTTTCTCCTTTCGCTTTTAGCCCCATTAAAAATGCCGCCACTTCGCTGTCTGTAATTTCATCTGACAGCAATTCCCGAGAAGCCGATCTCATTTCTTCTTGATTCAAAGATTGCCGCTCTGACAGCTTTTTTAAGTAATGATTCATCTTCCGCTCCTTTTTTGTTTCCAAGAAAAATCGACGAATCAATTCTTTTCCTTTTTTCGTACCGATGGATTCGGGATGAAACTGCAGCCCGTAAAGGGGATATTCTTTATGTTTGATGGCCATGATTTCTCCATCATCCGTAGATTCCGCTAAAATCTCGAATTTAGAAGGGAGCGTCTTTTCATCAACAGCTAAAGAATGGTAGCGCATGACTTCCAAAGGTTCAGAAAAACCGGAAAAAAAGCTTTGACCAGTATGATGGATAAGCGACGTCTTTCCGTGCTTAATCGTTTTTGCCTGAATAATCTTCGCTCCGAAAGCGGCAGCGACTGCTTGATGTCCGAGGCAAATGCCCAAAATCGGGATTTTGTGGTAATAATTGCGGATTAATTCCAGGCATATGCCGGCATTATCCGGTGTACCGGGCCCCGGCGAAATCACAATCGCTTCCGGCTCCATTTTTTCAATATCTTCGACAGCTATCTCATCATTACGAACAACTTGAACATTTTTCCCTAATTCCGAGATTAATTGATAAAGATTATAAGTAAAAGAATCATAATTATCGATTAATAAAATCATTTACTCCACCTCCAGCAATGCTTTTGCTTTATTAAGCGTTTCCTCGTACTCTTTCTCAGGAACCGAATCATAGACGATGCCTGCACCGGCTTGAACATAAGCTTTTTCGTCTTTCACAATCATCGTGCGGATGGCAATGGCAAAATCCAAGTCTCCGCTTGCGGACAAATATCCGATTGCTCCCGAATATAATCCACGTTTTTCCGGCTCTAAATCATTGATGATTTGCATCGCTCGAATCTTGGGAGCTCCGGAAACGGTTCCGGCCGGCAAACACGCTTTCAATGCTTCTAAACTATGAACCTCATTCTTCAACGTACCGGTCACTTCTGAAACAATGTGCATCACATGTTTGTATCGTTCGACCACTTGATCCTTCGTCACGCGTACCGAACCAATTTCCGCTACTTTTCCAATATCGTTTCGACCGAGATCCACCAGCATACGGTGTTCAGCCAATTCTTTTTCATCCGAAAGCAGCTCTTTTTCCAATCTTCTATCTTCCTCATCCGTTGCGCCGCGCGGACGGGTTCCTGCGATCGGATTCGTCATCAATTTGCGTCCGGACACTTTGATTAAGCTTTCCGGAGAGATGCCCATGACAATATAGTCCGAAAAGTCCAAATAATACATATAGGGAGACGGGTTCGTCTTTCGAAGCTTTCTGTATAAATCGAAAGGATTCCCCTTATATGGAGCCTCTAGGCGCTGGGATAGCACCACTTGAAAAATATCTCCTTTTCGAATGAAGTCTTTCCCCCGTTCCACCATACGGCAATATTCACTTTTGGACACATTAGAGGTAAAGGAAACTTTCACATTGCTTTCAATGGAATCTTCTGAAACAGGACGATCCAACATCTTTTCTAATTGATGGACTTCTTTCTCCAATTCTTCGGGTTTCTTTTTACGGCTTAAACTCATTGCCAAAATATACACTTTTTGGAGAAGATGATCGAATACAACGACGTTTTCATAAAACATTAAATGCATATCCGGCATTTGAATTGTATCTCGAGGTACGTTTCCAATGTTCTCAACATAACGGATGGAATCGTAGCCAATGTATCCGATAGCTCCTCCAATAAAAGGAAAAGGCAGGTTCTCGTCATCTTGTTTTGGAAAATAGCTTTCCAGCTTTTTAAAAGGATCTCCTTCTGATTGTTCCGTTTTTTTGGCAATCAGATCACGAACCGTTATTTTTCCATTTTCCGCAATGAATTCCATATAAGGATTCATGCCTAAAAAAGAATAACGGCCTCTCTCTTCATGTTTAAAAGAACTTTCCAATAAAAACTTTTTCTGTCCATCTAACTTTTTAAACACGGCCACTGGGGTCAGCAGATCCCCCTCAATTTCTTTCATAACAAAATTCTTTTCTCGCACTACACTCAACTAGACTCACCTTCCTCATCTTTTCTAAAAGAAAAAAGTCCTCCAATCACACAGGAATGCCTGTATGGTTGGAGGACGAACTACGCCGCGGTGCCACCTCGATTGAAGCAAAAGCTTCCCCTTTTCGAGCACAGGAACTTTTCCGATGCTCTATCCTTTTAACGGCGGAAACCCGGGCATCCCTACTAAAAGTTCAGGACGCCTCTCGCAAGGCCATTCCGAACAGCGTATCGCACCGGCTCTCACCTTGCCCGGTTCTCTGTAACGAATCGGCTGAACGTACTCTTCTTGCTCATCGATTTATCCTCTATTCAATTTATAAAGAGAAATACAAAAAGACCCCTCATCTACAAAGGACGAGGAGCCCGCGGTGCCACCTTTGTTGATTGCTTTTACGCAATCCACTCACCGGATGGGTAGTCGTCTTACCCATCCTCCACTGTAACGGAGTGGAACCCGCCAAAGCCTACTTTGTCTGCATTTCGGTTTGGAGCTCGGAAGCCCATTCACTAATCATTTCTCACCGGTTTACACCAACCACCGGTTCTCTGAGCAGAAACGATAAGCTACTCTTCTTCCTCATCGCTGATTTCCGTTCATTTTTCTTAAGACATATGTTAATAAAACTCTTTTAAAATGTCAAACATAAATTTGAACCTAAATCCAATATGGGCAGAAAATTCTCTCTTAAACGGCTGAATTTCCACTTTTCCGCATAATCAGGACCCATTCAAATCGAATCTCACTTGAAAATGGACAAGATGAGATCCGCTTATAGGGATATTTACAATCAAAAGGTAAATTTAATAGTTTTTATTGAAAAATTTTTCAATATTTATCTGAAAAAACATTGAAATATTGTCATTCATTTGTTACAATTCAATCAACACAACATATAGTATAGAATATAACATTCATACTATATGTTGATTATGATTATAGTAAGTAGTAGGTTTCCTCATCCTTTTCTCTTTTTGCCGCTTGCCATCAAGCGGATTTTTTTGTGCCCCAAAATTCGAGATGATTCAAATGTTTAGGAGAATGGATAGAGTTATCTAGTAAAAAAGATTTTAATATTAAGAGAGTATATCAGTTTGCTTTTAAAAGAAAATTTAGAAGCCGGTCTTTAATGAAAGAATGTTTGAAACAATAAATAGGCATTTAAGCTGATAATCACAATCGCAACGATCCAGGCGAGAACTTTTAACCATAATGGGTTAGCAAATTCCCCCATTTTCTTTTTGTCGCTCGTGAATTGAACAAGAGGAACGACTGCAAAAGAGAGCTGCAAAGAAAGAATCACCTGGCTTAGAATAAGCAATTGAGCCGTACCGCTTTCACCGTAAATGGCCGTTACAATGACCGCCGGAATAATGGCAATCAATCGAGTGATCAGCCTTCTTAACCAGCCGGGAAGGCGGATATTAAGAAAACCTTCCATTACAATCTGACCAGCTAAAGTACCTGTCAACGTCGAGTTCTGGCCGGAAGCCAATAAGGCAACCCCAAACAGAATGCTTCCAAGCGTTGTTCCAAGCAGTGGAGAAAGCAAGTGGTAAGCATCTCCAATCTCCGCCACGTTCGTCATCCCTGCTTTATGAAATGTAGCAGCCGAAACAATCAGGATAGAAGCATTGATAAATAAAGCGAAGAAAAGAGCAATAGTTGAATCCCAAGTAGCATATTTAATTGCTTGCCGTTTCCCCGATTTGGTTTGTTCGTATTGTCTTGTTTGCACAATAGAAGAATGCAAATAAAGATTATGAGGCATGACGGTTGCGCCTAAAATACCGATTGCGATATAGAGCATGGATGGATTGCTTACGATCTCTTTGCTTGGAACAAACCCCTTTAATACGCCCCCCACATCTGGTTTTGAAAGAAAAAATTCAGTCGCAAAGCAAGCACCAATGGTTAGAATGAGAATAATCACCAATGTTTCAATATAACGAAAACCTTTATTCTGCAATAACAATACGACGAGTACGTCCAAGGCCGTAATCATGACACCATACAGCAACGGAATTCCAAACAATAAATTCAAAGCGATGGCTGAACCGATCACTTCCGCTAAATCACAAGCCGCGATCGCCAACTCGCATAAAATCCACAAGATCATGGCCACAGGCTTCCTATAATGGTCTCGACACGCTTGTGCCAAATCCCTACCCGTTACAATCCCCAGTTTGCCAGCTAATGATTGAAGCAATATAGCCATTAAATTGGAAAGCAAAATCACAGAAAGCAACGTGTATCCAAACTGGGAACCACCCGCAATATCAGTCGCCCAGTTACCTGGGTCCATATAACCCACCGCTACTAAGTATCCTGGTCCGGCAAACGCAAGAAACTTTTTTATCCAAGAACCGGTTTTTGGAATACGCAAACTTCGATAGACTTCAGGCAACGTCGGTTGTGTCCTTTTCTTTCTCCAGCCTTCATCCACTGCCAGCGACAGTTTTTTCGCTTCATTACCCATCATCATCACCTCGTTTTTGGTTTGTACTAAACATTTTGCACAAAGGAAACTTTTGAGGTAAAAAAAATTACTCCACATTTAGAACCCAATATATGCAAACACACAGAAAAAGTTTCTCGTGTTTATTGTACTACAGAAAGAATTTTAGTCAAGGGAAACTTTTATCTTGAGTATCTCAAGGCTTGCCTAACGTCAAGAGGCAATTCATATTGTCATCATCCATTTCACCCTTTTTTGTCTATATTTTTTCAATCAATCATGTTATTCACCTCCACTGAACCGTCCGATCATTCAATCTTATTCATATATCTTTCTTCTTTCTGCGTTTGAATCGACCTGGATGCTTTTTTCATCATCATCAGAGTCAAAAAAGCTGATAAAACATATAATCCGGCTGTCGACATGTAAACAAAACGAATCCCCCATTGATCTGCCATCCAGCCCATTAACAGAACCGAAAATCCAAATGTGACAAAGAGGATGGTTCCAAATGCAGCGAACACTTTCGGTAATAATACTTCAGGTGTATGAAATTGCAAAAGAGTTCTTTGTGCAATGCTTCGCGCCTGATAGGGCGGCCCCATAATCAAAGCTACTCCTAAGGCAAACCATGGATTGGATGAGTAGGTAAAGGCTATTGTCAAAACGCCGATACTGAAAGAGCTGATCAACATAGTGAACAACATTCGATTTTCAATCTTTTTGGACAGTTTCCAAATGAGCAGTCCTCCTAGGATGGTTCCAGCAAAATTACTGGCATTGATAAAACCCCACCAATCCTCTCCTTTGTGTAATACTTCTTTCACAAACACTAAAATAATGGATCCGGCCCATATACTTTCTCCAAGTCCACTGATGATTTCCATATAAGATAAAGTACGGAGGATTGGATTCCCCCAGATCGTGATCCATCCTTCTTTCATACGATCCCATCGTTTTTGACTTTCTGGCTGGGCAGAAACGTTCGCGGAAGGATCTTTCACAAAAAGGAGAGCCAAAGTAGAGAAAAACATCATGGTGGCAGTTATTTCCAACACTCGTATGACTCCCCATTCGGCAACCAAAATCCCGCCTAATGACCAGCCAACCAGCAATACAATTTGATCCGAGGTAGCCAGTAAACTGTTGGCCTTCACTAATAAATGAGAAGGAACCAGGCGAGGGACAAGTGCATTTCTAACCGGAATGGCCCAGCCATGCAGCATCGAAATGGCAAATACTAAAAACAGAACCGCTGGAATCAACCATTGGGAAGGCAAGAAAAAATAGAGAATACACATCGATCCGAAACAAATGGTTTGACCCATTTCAGCCATCCATAAAAGAGTGCCAAGCCGCAAGCGATCCATAAGCAAAGGTGCTGCCAGGCCGCTTATCGCCTGCGCACATACCCGCAATATGGGAAAAAGCCCTGCGAAAGCAGCTGAACCTGTTCGATTATAAATGAAAGTCACAATAGCTAATATATAGAATGAATCCCCTAAGTTAGCGATAGATTGGCTAACCCAAAGCAGTCGAAACGATTGATTTTGATTCACTTTGTTCCCTCTTTCAAACAAATTTTGTTTCACCATAATAAAAAGTATGGACTACATCATTTTACAATAATTTAGATTATAAAGAATAAAAAGAAAATAAAAAAGTGATTTCATCATGACTGCCCAAAAGGCTATTCATTTAAAACAACAAATGCCTCTTCGATGAAAGTTTTCCCTTTAAAAGGCTGGTTTCTTTTTATTCCCGTTCCTTTCGGATCCTATTTATTCTATTGATGGACTTCCTACTAAAAGGACGAAGCTTCGGATCGCTTAACCAGCCGATGACAAATCAACGAACAAAATCAAAGGCCGTTTTTATGCCGCTTTTTTCCTTTTGTCCTAGATTCCGCAGTGGCAATATAACCCATAATCATGCGCACCAAAATGGGGCTCACTCATTTTTGCAACGAGTGAGCCCCATTTTTACGAACTTAAACGATCAGAATGAAAGCTTGATTCTGATACTTGAATTCCGTTTTGATCAACGGATAACAGTTCGATTTCACAGTCCCAAAATCGGGCTTGAAGAGACTGCGCCAATTTCTCGCCTTTTCCTTTTTCCGCAAAAGAAAGAACCGCCGGCCCCGCCCCGCTTATGACCGTTCCAAAAGCCCCGTTATTGCGGGCGCATTTCCTCATTTCTTCAAAGCAGTCAATCAAATGGATTCGGTATGGTTCATGAAAGAGATCTTTTTCCATTACATTTCCAGCCAACTCGTAATCCCCGGTTAACAACGCCGCTAAAAAAACATTGGAAAGCGCGCTCGCTTGAACCGCTTTTTTTCTTTCCAATACATTCGGCAAGACCTTTCTAGCTTCTTCTGTCTTCAATTCATAGGAAGGGATCAAAGCGACAATATCCACGTCTAATGAGGAGATATGAACCGATTTTGTTTTCTCGCCATCATAGACGCCGATGACTAGGCCACCGTAAATCGAGGCGCCGATATTATCCGGATGCCCTTCTATTCGAGTACCGATTTGCATTTTTTCTTCGGTTGAGAGAGATAAGCCGCAAAATTGATTGGCCAGTTCAATGCCGGCTGCAACCGCCGCCGCACTGCTGCCTAATCCCCTTGCTAACGGAATATCGCTTTGCATTTTGATCGTTAAAGGGGGAAGAGGAGCTTTAAATATAGCTGCGGTTTTTTGAGCCATTTGGCAAACGAAATGAGATTCATCATTCGGCAGCTCTTTCAACTCCGGGCTTAAATGCTCAAAATGCCAATGATCTCCTCTACTCGCTTGAATGTTCAAATATTTAGAAAGAGCGAGGCCGATAGAATCGAACCCCGGCCCCAAGTTCGCCGTGCTGGCAGGCACAGTGATCGTCAGCGAAGAACTCATGCATGTACAACCCCTTCAATGTATTCAAATACGGCCTTTTCCTCATTCGGCAGGACGACCGGTTTCTTTTGAATGCGTTGAATAGCGGTTTCAGGATCTTTCAGTCCATTGCCTGTCAAAACGGCAACGATAGTGCTTCCGGCCGGAATTTCACCCGTTTTTCGCTGTTTTATGATGCCGGCAATCGATGCTGCTGAAGCTGGTTCGGCAAAAAGGCCTTCCTCTTTCGCCAACAGTTGAAATGCTTCTAAAATTTCTTGATCCGTTACAAAATCGATTTTCCCGTTGGATTCATCGCGAGCCCTCACTGCTTTTTCCCAGCTCGCAGGATTCCCGATTCGGATAGCGGTCGCGACTGTCTCCGGATGTTCAATCACTCTATTTTGCACAATCGCTGCTGCTCCTTCCGCTTCAAATCCATGCATTTTCGGCAATCCCGTTTTCCGTTTCTCATGAAATTCTTTAAAGCCTTTCCAATAGGCCGAAATGTTTCCGGCATTACCGACCGGAATCGCCAATATATCCGGAGCCTTGCCTAATTGTTCGCATATTTCAAACGCTGCGGTTTTTTGTCCTTCAATCCGGTATGGATTCACCGAATTCACTAAGGTAATAGGAGAGTTTTCACTCATAGAACGCACCATTTTCAACGCTTCATCAAAGTTTCCTTCGATGGCCACAATCTCGGCTCCGTACATCATCGCTTGAGCTAGTTTTCCTAGAGCGATTTTTCCATTTGGGATCACAATCACCGCTTTTAATCCCGCCCTTGCCGCATAAGCCGCAGCCGAAGCGGAAGTATTTCCGGTCGAAGCGCAAATAATCGTTTGGCTCCCCTCTTCTTTCGCTTTGGCTACCGCCACCACCATTCCCCGATCTTTAAAAGATCCCGTTGGATTCGCCCCTTCCACTTTCACAAAGAGCTGGCAATCTAATTGTTGGGACAAACGTTTTAAAGGAATAAGCGGTGTATTGCCTTCCATTAAGGTTAATTCAGGGGTTTGATCTGTAACCGGCAAAAATTCTTTATACTTTTTTAACAATCCTTCCCATTTCATTTTAAACCGTCTCCTTCCACTCGATAAAAACTTTGAATTCCTTTCACGACCGATAAATCTCGAATATGCTGCAATACACTTTGGTAATTTTCCATCGTTGCTTTATGCGTGACGATCACAATTTCCGCCAGCCCTTTTTCCTCCAGCGGGAGTTGGAGAATTTTTTCAAAGCTGATCGAATAAGCGGAAAATAATTTTGTCAGTTCAGAAAAAGCTCCCACTTCATCACGGACATGAAGGCGGATAAAATACTTGGCAAGACGTTCATCCGCTTTCTTTAAGTTTTTTTCATACTGCGGCAACAACGTGTTTTTCCCGTTTACTCCCAGGCGCATATTTTTCACAACTGCCACGATATCGCTGACGACCGATGTTGCGGTTGGCAAACTTCCGGCACCCGGTCCGTAAAACATCGTTTCTCCCACCGCCTCCCCGTAAACATAAACCGCATTGTATTCATCGTTCACGGAGGAAAGCGGATGGTTTTTGGACAAGAACGTCGGCTGGACACTGACTTCCGCTTTTCCGTCTACTTGATGGGCATATCCGATTAATTTCATCGTATAGCCGAGCATATCGCCATATTTTAAGTCTTCTTTTGTCACCTTCGAAATGCCGGTCACTTCTACGTCTTCAAGGTCGATATTCATGGAAAACGCCAATCTCGATAAAATGGCCATTTTTCTGGCCGCATCAAGTCCTTCTACGTCAGCGGTCGGATCTGCTTCGGCATATCCAAGTTTCTGTGCATTTTGCAAAGCCGTTTCATAAGATAGACCTTCTTTATCCATTTTGGTCAAAATATAATTGGTCGTTCCATTCACAATCCCCATCAATTTTTCGATTTTGTCAGAAGCTAAACCGTCTGCCAAACCGCGGATAATGGGAATCCCTCCGGCGACACTCGCCTCATAATATAAGTCACAACCATTTGCCGTCGCGGCATCTTGCAATTCGGAACCATAAAGGGCGATTAAGTCTTTATTGGCGGTTACTACATGTTTTTTCGCTTGAAAAGCTTCTATAATATATTTCTTCGTGTCTTCAATCCCGCCCATCACTTCTACAATGATGTCAATCTCAGGATTGAGCACGACTTCTTTATAATCGGTGGTCAGAATTTCTCTACGAATGTCAACTTCTCTTTCTTTTTCTATATCCCGCACAAGCACTTTATGGATGGTCAAGGAACAACCAAGTTGATGAACGAGCTGTTCTTGATGGTTTTGAACGAGTTTCACTACGCCCGATCCAACCGTTCCCAGACCTAGGAGACCGATTGAGATACTCTCTTTCATCTATTTTTCACCCCGTGTATTTTTATGGTGTACATTTGTTTTTGTATAATAGACATTATACATTTTTCACTCTTGTTTTACAATAAAATTTTGTAAAAATTTAATTTTCATTCAATTTTGTATTATCGCCGCTGCGAACCGCGTACCAAAAAAGAATCCAATGAATACCAATGGCTTCTTACGTAAGTTTGGCAAAAACCGATTTTCTTTCTGTACAAGCTTCTGCATCGCCAATAGCCTTAAAATAAAAAAAGGAGACATTTGTCTCCCTCGCTTCTTATCTATATCTTCAAAAAACAGCTCACTAATAAAATCGCTCGATCGGATAGTCGGCCATATATCCTAGTCCACCGTGAATCTGTACAGCTTTATCCGCAACACGGTTATAAACTTCAGAGCCATATAATTTCAACATAGCCGCTTCTTTAATGACTTTCATTTTTTTGTCTACCATCCAAGCGACTCTATACGTAAAAGATCTTAACACTTCGATTTCCATCGCCATTTCTGCTAACATATGAGCAATCGCTTTCTATAATCGGCACGCCAAATTGAATTCGTTCAGGCGCATGATATATAGACATATCCAGCCGTTTTTGACAGGATCCAAAATTTCTGGCCGCTAAGCCTGCCCGCCATTCACTAAAATCTTTAAGGCGTTCACATATCCTTGACCTTCTTCTCCAAGAACATTTTGTACAGGTACCTCACAATCTTCTAAAATAATTTCCGCAGAATGAGAGCCGCGCAATCCCATTTTGTTTTCAACCGCCCCTACGTGAAACCCTGGGAAGTCTTTTTCGACAATAAAACTTGTGATTCCTTTCGCTCCTTTTGATGGATCGGTGACGTCCATCACTGTAAAAATATCTGCCTCTGTTGCATTCGTAATATAATGTTTTATCCCGTTTAAAATATATTTATCGCCTTTTTTTACCGCCGTTGTTTTTAAGTTCGCTGCATTCGATCCTGCTTCTGGTTCTGTAAGTGCAAAAGCTCCGATTCGTTCACCGCTAGCCATATCAGGTAAATATTTTCTTTTTTGTTCTTCCGTTCCTATTTCTACAATCCCGACTGTTCCAATTCCTGTGTGGGCTCCAATGAGTGTCGTATAACCGTTATGTGTTGCCGCCTATTTTTTCATAAAGAACACGCTTGCCAACCATGTTTATACCAAGTCCTCCAAATTCTTCCTGAATGCTCAATCCAAATAACCCTAATTCTTTCGACATTTCGATTTTTCTTTTAGGTATTTTATTACATGAACGTGTTCGATTGTATGAATCGACTCTATTATGAGCTCCACCTCATCGTCCTAAAACGAAAGCATTTTCATAATTGTTGAACCTCTTTTCTGCTATATTCTTTTTTATGATTATTCCGAATTTCGTTTTTTAAAATTGGTCTTCGTCTTCCATTGATGGAGACGCCTTATTAACTATAATCATATTTCCATTGTCACTATTTATTCCATTTCTTTTATCTTTGAAATCATGATTTTTCCCGCCATTCTTTGCCCTCAAATATACAAATGTCGAGAACCAATTCATTTTTTAAAAAAAGATATGAGAAATGTACTCTTGTAAAAATTGCCTGCAGAATCCGAAATAGGATCAAAACGATAATCTGCACCCGAGATGGGTACAAAAAAAGAACAACGCAGTTCGTAAGCCGTTGTTCTTCCAAGTACATGATGATTCCATTAGATTTTTCCTGTAAAACCGTTTACTAGAACATTAAGACCTTGATATTGCTTTTAAAGCGGTAGAAAGGTCTTCCATTGGCATTTTGCAAGCCTGGTTTTCACAAATAAAAACAAGTAAATCAGTCTCTTTTTGCTTTGCAGCTCCTTCCAGCCATTCCGGTCGATGCCCGGACCATACATCAAACGGAAGAAATTCTTCCCGGCATCGCCGCAATACAGCTCTCTTTTCTGAACCGTTAGAACCGATTACGATCACTTCTCGGCCTTGGGCAAACAACGCCATCGCCGCCTCCAACATATAAAGCATGGATACAGGAAAAGCGTTCAGTTCTTTTGAAAACGAGCGCACACACATTTCTACACGCTTCATTAATTCCGTATCCCCTGTTAATTTCGCCAATCTCCAAAGCTGATAAGCAGCAACGCTATTCCCGGAAGGATAAGCTCCATCATAACCTGGCTTCTCTCGTACCAACAGTTCTTCACCGTCACAGTCTGTAAAGAAAAAGCCGCCGTTTTCATCCCAAAACCGTTCAAACAGGGCATTTTTCAACTCAATCGCAAATGAAAGCATACGAAGATCATCTTCTGCCAAAAACAATTCCAAAGTACCCCACAACAAAAAAGCATAATCATCCAAATAACCGCGGTATTTCGCTTCACCCTCTCTAAAACGGGCCATTAATCTCTTTTCTTTCCACACATATTTTTCAAGAAAAGCCATTGCTTTGCGGGCTTGAGATAACAAGCCGGGATGATCGAAAACAGAACCTGCCTTTGCCAGGGCGGCGATCATCAGCCCGTTCCAAGAGGTTAAAACCTTATCATCGACATGTGGTTTCACTCTCTTTTCCCTTGCCTGAAAAAGAAACTGTTTCGCCTTTGACATAAGATTTTCTAATTCTTCTATACTTAGCTCGTGGTTCGCCGCGATTGTTTCAAGATCGGTTTGAAGCAAATGAAGAATATTTTTCCCTTCAAAGTTGCCTTGATCGGTGACATGATACAGCTCGGAAAAAATCGTTCCCGTTTCCTCGCCTAACACATCCATGATTTCTTCTTTGCTCCACACATAAAATTTTCCTTCTTCGCCTTCGCTATCAGCGTCAATCGCTGAATAAAATCCGCCTTCCGGATGAGTCATCTCTCTGGCGACGAAATCGGCTATTTCTAACACGATCCGGCGATACCGTTCGTTCTTCGTGATTTGATAAGCTTCCGTATAAGCGTACATCAACAGTGCGTTGTCATACAGCATCTTTTCAAAGTGGGGAACCAGCCACATTCCATCCGTAGAATAGCGCGAAAACCCACCGCCGATATGGTCGTAAATACCGCCCGCAGCCATCGTATCAAGCGTTTTTTCCGCCATCTTGAGCGCGGATCCCTTGCCGGTCATATGGTAATAGCGGAACAAAAACAGTAATTGATGGGGACTTGGAAACTTCGGTGCCTCTCCAAATCCACCGTAAAGGCTGTCGAATTTTCCGGCAAGCTGCTCAAACCCTTTATGAACAGCTTCTTCCGTAACGTCCCCCTCGCTCTTTCGGCCTGCCTCTTCTTTCAGTGCCTCGACTAATCGGCTGCCTATATCAGCGATCCTATCCGGATCTTGATGATACGCTCGATGCAAATGCGGCAAAATGTCCATCATCCCCGGCCGGCCATACTGACTGTTTTTTGGAAAATAGGTGCCGGCATAAAACGGCTTTTTGTCCGGAGTCAAAAACACCGTCAACGGCCATCCGCCTTGACCTGTCATCAGCTGGCACACGGTCATATAAACCGAATCAATATCCGGCCGCTCCTCCCGATCCACCTTAATCGCCACAAAATATTGATTTAACAACTCCGCCACTTCAGGATCCTCAAACGACTCCCTCTCCATTACATGGCACCAATGACAAGTAAATCTTGTATACATCCTTTTCTTTTTATTTTTTTATTTTCCATAGCCCGAAGGCTAGGAATAGCCGATAGACACAAATACAGGTTTACTTTCCCTTTTTGCTTTTTGGAATGCGGCTGGCGACCATTCCAACCAGTTTACTGGGTTCGTTGCATGTTGTAGCAAATATGGTGATTTTGACTTTATTAGCCAATTATATTCTTTTGAAAAACGATCTTGTGTTAAATATTCCTTCATTTTTACACTTCCTCTTTATCAAAATTAGAACACCCTTCCATTTTCGCTTAAACGGTTGTCCATAAGACCGTATATAAGGATTTGCTAGGAAGAGACGTTCATTTATATTTTACCCAGTATTTCCCATGAAAACACATCTAAAAATAATTTCAATTTGGATAAATTATGTATTTGTAATATTATTTTTTATAGGTAATTATTGATCTTGAGGTGTTCAGTTTGGAAAAGTTAACATTTCATGAACTAGCAATTAAGGTATTGAAAGAAGCCAATAAACCGATGACGATTGATGAAATTTGGCGTTATGCCCAAGAAAGAGGATACGATTTGTTAGTAGGTTCAAAGGGTAAGACACCATGGCAAACTATGAGTGCAAGAATTTACGTTGATATGCGAGATAATCCAAATTCTCCTTTTGTCAAAATTGATTCTAAACCTAAGAAATTCTTTCTTAAGGACCTTCAAAAAGTAGATGCAATAAAAGAAGAAAAAGTAATTATACAACCGAATGAAACTTCATATAGCGAAAGGGATTTACACCCTTTTTTAACTTACTTTGTTAATACATATTTAAACGCATATACCAAAACAATTTATCATGAAAAATCTTCTAAACGAACATATTCTCAATGGCTACACCCAGATTTGGTTGGAGTGAACTTTCCTATAGGTGAATGGGAACCGGAAGTTTTAGATTTTGGTTTGACACTTGGAAGTCAATTAGTGAAACTTTATTCGTTTGAATTGAAAAAAGAATTGACATTCGCTAATATACGAGAAGCTTATTTCCAAGCAGTTTCAAATTCTTCATGGGCTAACGAAGGCTATCTAGTAACTGCAAAGGTATTGCATGATGAAGAATTTATGACTGAATTAAAACGTCTTACCTCTGCTTTTGGAATAGGTATTATAAAACTAGATATTGAAGACCCCGATGCTACCGAAATTTTATTCCCTGCTAAAACTAAGACTGAAATTGATTGGGAAACTGTAAACAAACTTTCAAAAGAAAATCCTGATTTCAGAAAATTTATTGTTCGGATAAAAAACGATATGAATAGTAAAGAAATTATCAAGGAAAAGTACGATAAAGTTTATACGACTGAACAATTAGTTGAGAAAATAAAAAAGAGGTGAATAGGATGTTTGCGATAACACCTACTGACATTGGTTGGTATAGATATTTTCGCGACAATCCAATTCCCAAGGAAGCAAATTTTTGGACACCGCCACCTTGGAACATCAAGAAACTTTCCAAAGATGACAAATTTTTGTTTTTGTTAAAAGCCCCCTATCGAAAAATATGTGGGTTTGGTAATTTTAAATATTACGAGAATCCTTCATAAAAGAAGCATGGGAGATGTCCAGAATAGGCAACGGTGTTAAGATAAAAGGCGTTATCTCCTCCAAGGCAATAAACAATGCCTGTTACTTTATTCACACGATTTCTTTAATATTTATCTCCATTACGCAGGAATAATGCCTTCTAATCTTTTCTTCTCTTCACTTTCGTCAAATAGCCTTACTAATGTTTTACTTAATTCCTTCAACGCTTGTTTGCTAAGTTTATTTTTTTCTGTAATAGTAATGGTCAACTTTACTTCATACAAACATTTGCCCATCTGTTGTAAGTTTTTCAATAATTTACTTGCAACGAGGGACAATTTTAGGATTTGATGAATTAAAAAACTAAACCCTTAATTATACTTTTAAAGACTACCAACAAATATATTTCCTTTAATCCCTACAAAGTGTTTTGGAACCATTTCATTTTTTCTATACAGCAAACTGGTCCCTGAAGATACACCCCTTCCCTAATGATAGCCTTCCTTTATATCCTCAAATATGGCTGCCTATTTTTATCTTAAGAGGTTCCATTCTTCGTTTAGTCACTTCGATTATAAAAATACGGTTCTATACTAAATGTTGGGGTTAAGAGACTTTTTAGGCAAAATAAAAGCACTTACGAAGATCTCCCTTTAAAATGATAGTTGGCCGACTATATCGAAAGGGAGATTTCGTAAATGCATTCTCATTTTATCACAAAACTGCTTGGGTTAGAAGATGTTGAAATCACTCATGTAGAGGATCAAATCACTCACTTTGAAATCCATATTCAAACGCCTGTAAAAGTTCAAAAATGCCCCTGCTGTCAGAAGGAAACTTCCTCTGTCCATGATGATCGGATTCAAAAGATTCGTGATGTAAAGGTCTTTGAAAAATATTGTTTTCTCATCTTGAGAAAGCGCCGATACAGATGTAAGTCCTGTGGAAAACGGTTCTACGAACCCTATTCTTTTCTAGAGCGTTACCAGCGCCACACGAAACGACTCCTCCAAGCACTTTTGGTTAAAGTGAGGGAGTATAACTTTAAGCAGGTTGCCAAGGAAACAGGACTTGGGCATTCCACCGTCATTCGGCTCTTTGACAAGTACTATTCCTATGACAATAAGGCCCTCCCGAAAGTTCTGGCCATTGATGAATTTAAAGGGACTTCTGAAACGGGCAAGTACCAATGTATCATTGGCGATCCTGTAAACCGAAGGGTTTACGATATCATTCCTAACAGGAATCTATCCACCCTAAAGGAATACTTCCGTACACTTCCAAGGGAGAAAGTACAGATGGTGGTCATGGATATGTGGCAGCCCTACAAGACGCTCGCTTTGAAAAGTTTTGATAAACCGATTCTGGTGGTCGATCGATTCCATTATGTTCGGCATAATGTATGGGCATTGGAACGGGTAAGGAAGAGAGTCCAGAAAAACTTTCAAGAGAAGGATCGTAAATCCATGAAGAAGTTGCGTTATCTGCTTCATAAGCCACATGCCCATTTGAATGCAGATGAAACGGAACAGCTGAACTATTTCTTTTCACTGGCCCCTGACTTAAAGAAGGCCTATATCGTAAAAGAGACCTTCCATAAGTGGCTGAAGGAAAGTGACAAAACAAACGCCAAAAGAAACCTTGAGCACCTCTATAAGGTCATAGAGAGGTCAGGACTCGAAGAATATCAATACATGAAAAGAACGTTCAAAAACTGGGAAAAGGAGATCTTAAATTCCTTTCTCTTCCCCTACACCAATGGATTTATCGAGGGGATCAACAACAAGATAAAAGTCATTAAACGAATGTCATATGGCATTCGGAACTTTAAGAGACTAAGAAATAAAGCTTTATGTTCACTCATCCAGTCAACTAAAAAGGGGCACTTCGATAAGTGTACCCCAACAATTGACATAGAGCCAAAAATACAAAAAACAACTTTATAGAGTGCCCAAGTTCATTAAGGGCTTAATGATACTTTGATTTCAATTCCTCAGAGGTAAGATAAAAACAGCTCCCAGGCATGGACGACATCTGGAACCCAGTCCAGTTTCAATTCCTCATAGTTAAGATAAAAACTGGAGGGAAATACAAATGCTTAATTTTTATATCACTGCCGGTTTCAATTCCTCATAGTTAAGATAAAAACCGACAAGCCGATTGAAATCCTCATCAAGCGGAAGAGGTTTCAATTCCTCATAGTTAAGATAAAAACCGAAAGCATGAATCCCACTGATGCTATTGCAAACGGGTTTCAATTCCTCATAGTTAAGATAAAAACACCTTCGTTGCTCGTCAAATTCGTGGCGAATATGGTGTGTTTCAATTCCTCATAGTTAAGATAAAAACTGAAAAGCCGAGTCAAGCAGAAACCATAGGAAAAGCATGTTTCAATTCCTCATAGTTAAGATAAAAACGCGCGGGCGCTGATCGATGATGAAGACGTTTTGCATTGTTTCAATTCCTCATAGTTAAGATAAAAACTGAAGCACTTTTCTTTTTTGCCCGAGCCTATGCGTGTTTCAATTCCTCATAGTTAAGATAAAAACCCCAAAATGCATTGATACATTAACATTTTTCAAAGCAGGGCAAGTTTAGGATACTTCATTTTGAAAATTCCGTCAATAGAGAGAATCGCTGATGGATGTAAGAAGGAAAGAGTAAAAGAAACTGTCGTCGATCCCCCGCACTTTTTGCACGATTGGAGGTCGACGACACGAATTAGCTCTCTAACAACGACCGAATCGCTTGTACTTTTTCATATTGTTTTTGCTTGCTTGGTTTTACATTCCATTGTCCGATGCGTTGCCAATAGGCTTGAAGTGCTTGTGCGGCCAGTTTGTTTTGTTGCACGATAACCTCTTGATACAGCACAGATTTACTTTTTTCTTGATCTTGCTGGCTATTGGTAAGCATTTCAATTTGCCGCACTAGTCGTTCTTCTGGAGGAAGCTGTGCTAAACGAGCTTCTTCCTCTTGTCTTTGGCGTTCTTCTTCTTTTTCTCGTTCTTCTAAAAGCCTTTTTGCTTCCCGCTCTTTTTCTTTTTCGACAAGAGGAAGAAAATCGGATTCCGTAACATCTTGGATATTAGTAAAATACCCATACCCTGACGATGTTTTGGAACCGATCCCGAGTTCGGTCAATGCACTGATCGTCCACGAAGCGGCTTTGTCTAACAGCTGTTTTGCTTGTTCTGTCGTTAGACTAATAACATGATCACATGTTATATAGATGTCGACATCCGACACCACTACAGTAAAAAACATAACTGGTGTCGGGAATTGATCGTCTGTTGCCGCTTGTTTTTTCTCATAATATTTTTTCATATGTACGGTTAACATATCGGGAACGAGCTTCAGCCTGTTTGTCAAAAAGATGTCGTGAAATTGAATGACTCCTCGTCGCTCCTGCGTTCCGAACACGAGCGCGCCTGTTTCGTGGGATGACAAGTTTTCTTCTTTTCCATCACAATACGCTTCGATAAACCAGTGACGGACAACCCCTTTTACGCTGGAAGCTGGAATGTACGGAACACCGTATACGGGATGAATTGTCAATGATGTTTCCCGCACATGACCTGCGCCTAGCCCATGAACGATTTTCCCAATTGGGCGTGCTTTTAGCTTTTTGACATACCCTGTTTGTGCCAAATGAACAAACGCATGCTCACGCTGTCGAGCGACATCGTTTGCGATTTCCTGCAAATCACGATTCACAGGAATTGTTTCTATCTTTTTTAGTATCTCGTATCTTGTTTTCTGTTCATTCCATGTATGTTTCAAACAGTAGTGCATATGATAAGCAAGATGGGCGATTTGCTGCTTGTCAACACTGCGGATCACCTCTTGCGTATCTTTTGGATGGAGAAACATCCCCCCTCCCTCCTTTATTCGTCTTTCTCTGTTCCGTTCTCTTTTGCCATTCCATCGACAAACTTTCGCATCCAATTCAACAGTGCCAACGCTTCCATCGTCCAAAGACGGTATTCTTCGCTTAGAAGGTTAATCACCACTTGGACGAATTCCTTTTTGTCATCTTGAAATGCATGAGGGTATTTTTCTTGAAACCATTCGTGGAGAGCCTGATAAATCGCGCCATATTCTTTTCCTTTTTGATAACAAAATGCCATTGCTTGCCCAAATCCGTTTACTTGAATAAGGGATGGCATTTTTTTGACGTAAGACCGATAGTTTTCAAAATTGCTGATACGTTTATCTTCCTTTACTTTTTTCACCGCTTCAAACGCAAAAGCGGCGCGCCCATTTTCAATACCGACACGTTGAACGTTTTTTGCCACGACACACACCCCTTTTATACCCAAATCGTCCGAAGAATTCCTCGACCTAACGTACTATTGCCGCCAAGCTGAAATACTTTCGGGAACGTATTTTCTTTCACTAAAAAGGTTTCCACTTCTTCCGCTTTTTGAAGTCCTTCCATTCCTTTTCCACGTACATTCCCGATGTAAAGTAAACTATAAAAAATCGTTTCCGGCGGAACGTTTTCTTCATACCAAAGAGCGCCACTATCTACCGTTCCCTTTTCATAGTCTATTTTAATACGAGCATTTACTTCGGTTGACAATTTCACAAAATCAGTAAAATCATCATCAGATAATACAACAAGACGATCTTGAATGTTTATTTGCACATGGTCAGAAAGCAATTTCGCAAGCTGTTCTGCCAACTGTTTGGCTTCATCAGAAACGGTTACATCAAATGCATATTCTTCCAATACAATATGTTTATTCGCCGAAAAGAGTCGATCAGAACTCACTGTATTCGGGCTTGGCACTGGCAGCGGATCGATACTGTACTCATAAAGTGCGATTTCATTATTCCACCGCTCTAACACTTGTGGGCATGTAATCCACGCAAACACGCCGCGGAGCGATTTAACCGGAAACAATAATAAACGCGCGTCGCTAAGCGCAATCGCACTCGCCTGTGTTTCGTTTTCTTCTCCTTTTTCTGAGCCAAATATCAATTCTAGTTTTTTGCTTTTCCCCTTTTCTTTTAACGACTCCGTGATATGGTAACGCAGCGCTCCTTTTAACGATGAGCTTTCGATTTTTGGGAACCCTGTATGCTTTTCGCGCTGAATCGGCAAATCGACTAATCCGATTTCACTTCCGCTTCCAGCGTGAACGGATGTCACAGCATGCAGAAAAAATGGACGTACGATTGAATACATTACAACTCCTCCTCATTTTTACTTGCACTTGCAATGACGGCAAATCCGAACCCTTCCTCTGCCCCTTCATCGGTAAAATGCATTCCGTTGGCAACCGACATTAATTTTGAAATGTCGTCTTCTTCCACTTTTACGTAAATGACCGAACCAGCAGGAACCATCCATTTTCGCGGTTTCGGACGATGACGGACAATATCCCAGCCGCCATATAACTCTGGTCGTCCAATGGCAGCGGTGAGCCACTTTACTGTCACGCCATTCGGCAATGTCATCTTTTCGTCGTCAAAATCGTGCGGGCGCGAACCTCTTTCAAAAATCGCTGGTGATAAGAAAATAATTTTCGCTACTTTCGTTTGTGCTATTTTTTCCGCTAGTTGTTTTTGCTCTTTTTCGTCCCATAATGTAAATGTTTCTTCTGACCGCTGAATAATCCACGGGCGATTTTCGCCGCCAATGCGGGCAAACTTCACTTTCGAAAAATCTGGCCCGTTTCCAATGTAAACCGCAAGAGCTCCGTCATCACGAAAACGCCCCTGCGTGACTCGATATAAATGTCCTTCCTGAGCAGTTCGGCTCTCTCTATCCAATCGAATACCTACCTTCTCTTCTCGCACGACTAACTTCGACAATGAAATAAGAGATGATATTGGCGCTTCGTGTAAAATGGCATGCTTCCATTCACGCAAAGAAACATACTGATGTTGGGAGCTTTTCGTTTTTTCTCGTCTTGTAGAAGCAAGCCGCCACTTTCCTTGCAGCGAAGACGGCTTTTCATCCTTTGAAAGCAGCAACGGATACGCTTTTAGAGAATTTTTTTCTTCAATTACTTGATAATCTAATGGCAACGGAAGAAGAATATCTTGTTTATATGTCAGTGCGCAATATTGTAATTGAAATTCCCCGCGTTGATTTGGTGTTCCCATCCATCTTTTCACATGTTCATCAGTTTCACGAACAAATTCATCAAACGTAGTATGCGTGTGAATGTACGCGGCACGTAAAGCTCCGTAAATCGTGTTTGGTCGCGGAGGGAACATCGACTCCATCACTGTATCTTCTCCTGCTTCCGTAACACGATGGTTTTTGAAAAAAAACGTATCTACCGGCGTCAACGTTAATTTTGTCATTCTTCCGTTCCCTCCTTCCGCTTGAAAAAGGTTAAGATTTTCAACAGATACAAAAAGTCATATCCGCTTGGTACTATATCATGCAGTTTCATAAGTGTTTCCACATGCGAATCAAGATTATCTATTTTTGCGCCTTCTTTCACCGATCGTTTCAACAATCGGCGCAATTCTGTCCGAACCATTTCCTTGTTTTCCCACTTCAGATGATATTTTTCGTGTAAAAGAGGATAAAAAGCTTGTGTAAAATGATGAATGAACGTTGGTGATAGCGATTCCTTTAACAGTGAGAGAAATTGATGTAACTCATCGGTGATTTTTTCCTGTTCCACGGTCCATGGCAATACCGCCTCCGAAATCTCTCCCGAATGAGTGTGAACGGCGATCGCCAACGCATCTTTTTGTTGTTTCGTAGTTTCCGAGTAATAGTTTTTTGCTTTTTGTTCTAGTCTTCGCACCTCATTTAACACTAATTGCAGCGGAGCCTTTTTATGGGCAACGATCAGCCCGACCGAAGCAGTAGCGCCTTTTCCTAATCCTTTTTTTTCATCGCTAAAGGCAAAACGTAATTCCTCAGCTATTTTTAACGCTTCATCTACCGGAACGAAAGCGAGAACATCGTCCCCACCCGCATATACAAGCCGGCCATGATAGTCCGTCTCAACGATGTTCGGTACAACTTCCTGGGAAAAATGCGCAAGCTTTTGGCTGATGCGGCTATAGTCTTCCTTGTTCTCTCCTGAAAACCATTTTCCCATATTGTCGCCGTCCATCATCACGATCGCATAATATTTCCCTGAACCGATTTCCATTACGGATGGAAAAGTCCGGAACTTTGTTCCTGCTGCTTTGAAGATCGGGGTGAAGTAATCGCGCGCAACGCGTTTGCCAAGACAAATACCGCACAAAAACTCATTATTTTTTATTCTTCCAACATATTGCTCTTGTTCTGAATTTTCTTCCAGTTCTTTGTATATTCCCGCGCATCGTTCCCATGTTCTTTCCAATTTTTGTTTCATCGTACCGTATCGGTTGAACTCGTCTATATCCTCCAAACATAACGCTTCCCGCTCTTTACAAACGGTACAAACTAAACCGTGTTGAGGAACGGATTCATAACGCTTTTCGTTTTTCAACGCCCCTAGCCGCCGCTCGGCGCGCTCACGAATTTGTTTAAACGATGCCGTTTCATCATAAGGTTCGGCAACCCAATAAATTTCCAAAAACGAGCGGATTTGCGCTTCTGTCGTTGTCTTCAGCTTTTCTTTTTCATGATCTAAAAGAAACGGAAACACGTTATCAATCGCTTGAAAACAAAAATCGCAAAATACATTTCGCACGCTTTGTTCCGTTTCTTGCAATATCGCTTTTGCTTTTTCCGTTTCCCCTTCGACAACTGACGTAAATCGGTTCGGAATGGAAGCGATATGGAGACGGCGCGATGATGGATTTTCCAATTCTTCTTTGGAAACGAGAGGATATACAATTTCGCAATGCGGGTCGGCTTGATACAGCGTTTTCATCGCTTCGCGCACAAGGTAAGATAAGATGTAACTTCCACTCCAAAAATCTTCCGTTTTCCGCGCCGATGCAATAAATGACTGCACTGGTCCGACCGTAAAAATCACCAATTGCCGTTTGCTCATACCCTCACCCCAGCTATTTCCAAAAACAAATCTCGATCTCGTTGATACTGTGGTTGTTTATATACAGAGCTATCTGCCTCTACTTCGGTGATGATTGGGTAATACAAATCCCCGATTTTCCGCACGGTACACCACAGCGGCGAAGCGAATCGTTTCGGACGAACGGCGCCTAACCGTCCATAGCGGTTCGCCCTGTGCGACGCTTCGCCAAAGCGCTTTAACACTTCTTGCGGCGTTTTTTGTCCTTCACCGACCCAAACCGCTGACAACACTGGATGGCAAGTGTGAACTTCTCCTTTGAGCTTTACGATGCATCCACTGTCGGCAAACTGAAACCTCTCACTCTGCCCCAATCGAATAAGCACATCTTGTAAGCTAGCCGCGAAATCCGCGACCGTCTTCCAACGATGTTCTTCCCATTGTACCGCGCCAAATCCGCGCCGCGCTCGCTGCCCCATTCCAGCAAGATGAAGCATGTACTGAAAATATAATTCATACGTTTCCAACAGCTGCTCATGTCTTCGCAATGCCCGCATGATGACGGCTGTTTCTTGTCCTGCTGAAATCGTCTTAATCGCAAACGACGACTTTGTTCGATGCGGAAGGACGCTTTCTCCTTTTGAACCGCTTAATGGCCGGGGTAAAAGCAAACTAACTGGAGACTTTTGCTTTTTCACCTGTGTTCCGCCAAACCATTCTTCTTCCTGCTCTAGCAACGATGCATGATTTTTTTCCTCCTGAAGCGTTCGCCACCAATAACGCCACACTCCGCGCAATGAGAAAATACGGAATTCCGCCTTTTCCTTTGCGTTGGCGCCATGCATCGCCATTGGTGTTATCAATTTCAACTTGTACATTGATTCTACGATTGCTGACGCTTTCAACCGTTCGTTATCAACCATTCACTCTTTCCCCTTTATTTCATTTTCATTGTGAAAGTACCGCCATTTCCTCAAAAAATGGCTTTATCGCATCTAATAACGTTTTCACACGCTGGGCAAATCGATCGGCTGTTAACGGACGTTCTCTTACTCCCGCATGATTCATATCATTGCGAAGTTCCGCTACTTCTCCAAACGGTTTCAGCAATTCCCGATACGGAAGCAGCTTTTCTACCATTTCCTCGACAAATGGATCGCTATGTACTTCCCATTCTTCTTTTTTCGTTCTCCGTATGATAATCCGTATGGTGGAATGAAGGTCGTTTCGGATCTCCACATTAGTGACTTTCAGCTGAAACGCACGGCAGATTGCCGTAACAACATTTTCCGATAACATCGTTAACGCTGATTGAATTAGCCCGTTATCTACGCACCAGCGCGCTACTTCCCATCCATTGATAATCGTATTGCCGCCAAAATTCGAATATTTCTTCTCCATTTCATCCAATATCGGAACAAGCGGTTTAATCGCCTCCGCTTGCGAGTGACGGACTTGTTCAAGCTGATAGCGGAATTTTTCCACTTCTTCTTCCACTTGCAAGCTTCGGCATGTACGAATAGATTTTCCAGTTTGATCTAACTGTTTTGCTAATTTATTTAGCTCCGCCACTTCCTTTTTCAATAGCGGGCTTGCATTGGCATCGCAAAACACTTTTCTATTTTCGCGCGCCGTCAATTCTTTAATGAGAGACGCATCTCCCGTTCGTAAAAACTGGTCGACCCCGTTTGTCCAGTCAAGCAATTCCGCCATATTCGTCAAATCCACAATCGGCACAAGCCGCTGTTCAGGAGAAAGCTGTTTCACTTCGTTTGGTCTCCCTAATTTTTCAAACCATCCGTATGCCAATGCTCCAATCGTCGCTTTTTTTACTAAACGTGCGTAATTTAACACAATTAGCGCAACAAATGGAATCGATCGGAAACTGTGGGTGATATCGAAGTAAATCGTATCCCCTTCACCAATTTCCGCGATAATGGAATCAAATAGCTTCCAGTTGGCGGATTCGTCTTGACCGCTTTCTATTTCAACAAGCTTGACGGTCGCTTCTGGGGCGATTCTTTGGAAAGCAGTTTTGATCCCTTCCACTTGTTGCCCGTCACGAATTTTATCATTCCAGTTGCTTTCTTTTGCCTCCTTCGTTGCAAAGATGATCACATCCATTGGTTCTTCACTTCGAAACAATTCGTAAATGGCAGTTTGAACAAAACGCGTATAACTGGAGCGCTGACCGCGATAAGTATAAAAACAATATTCGTAATCATTTCGACCTAGAAAAGACAATAGAACATTTCGAGCCATTTCGTTTTACTTCACCACCGTCATTAAATTATTTGTAATATCCAAAAATTCCGACCAGTATTCATAAAGTCCGCGTCCTTGTGAAGCTTCATATTCCTTGTATATTAGCTTGAAAATACTTTTCCAATAGACTTGTTAAAGGTCTGAACGGTCCGACCTTCTACTATTTGCGTCACGAAAAACGATCGCCGTCCGCTCGACCAGTTTTCAGTTTTTCTTTTTTGCGAAGCTTAGCACCATACATTTAAAAACGGTGATATTTCCGCCATCGTTTCATCACGATTTATTGAAAATGTTTGCTACAGTCAATAAGGAAATTCCGCATGTAATGACGATATATTGATACATTTTCGTTCAGCAATTACATCATCACCGCTTTTGATTAAGAAACTTTAGAAAACTATCAACAGCGGAAACACGATTTTCTGTATAGCACTACTTTTATACTAATTCCAATTAACTACCCAAATTTTAACTAATTTTCTCTGCATATATCAACAAAAATTTACAATAAAACTAAAAAAATCCTATAATCAGATAGTTTTGACACAATCTGTTCAATTCCCATTAAAACAGTAATGCCTAATAAATCCACATTTTGTAACGGATGAATCCATATAGTTGCACTGCAACAAAAAGGACTGACTAGGAATTAAGGATAGTTTCAATTTCTTATAAAATAAAAAAATAATGTCCAAAACATTCTGGACATTAACTTATATACGTTTCCAATACCTCATATATAATTCCGTCAGTAAAAAGGGATGCAGACGGCTGTAGGAACAAAAGAGAAAAAAGAAGTGTCGTCGATCCCCCTCACTTTTTTGCACAATTAAAGTCAAGGGCAAACAAGGGAGTAGTCAGCGTTCGTAAAGAAGGCGATACATGCCGAAACCTTGGGAATTTCTTCCGCCAATACCGACACGATACAAAAAGGTTAAGTTGTTTTGAGACGAACGAAGACGATAATGTCCGAGCCAAGCAGTAATATAAAATCCCTTAAAGATCGTCACAACTTTATGCTTTTCTGTCACACGAATAGGTTCGATAAACAGCCGTTCTTTCGGTGGAATGCCGTAATACGCTTCATATTTATTGCGGAAATTTAATTCGATTAAATGGGAAAATACTTCATCATATGGACTAAAAAATTGCGTTTTTTTGCTTCCGTCGACAATTTCGTATGTGCTGTAAACCGTTAGGGGCGAAAGCATTTCTATTTCAATTTCTTCACTTTTAATATCTCGCTTTTCTACATCAATTTTCTTTACTTCCACAGGCTGTCCACCTATTTGCACATCTGGAGACAATAACAAATATTGCCCGAGATCTTGTGTTAGCTCGGGCAATAGCGTGCCGACATGCCAATGAAATTCATCATAAAATGTAATCGTCTTTCGTTCCAAGTTTACTTGATGAGGACCGAAAAGACGGCTAAACGTAAATAACTTAAACGATCGCTTTTCTTTGCGAAATCCTTTCTCATGCAAAAACTGAGAAAACCTCGGATTTTTCAAAGAATGATATAGCAGACCTTGCAATTGTTGTTGATAATGAAGCGGGAGGGTCACCGAGTTATCTCGTCCCCTCATTATGATCGTAAGTCGCATTGTATTTCCCTACTTTCGTTTCAATTCCTCGTAGTTAAGATAAAAACGAATATAAAAATAAATTTAAGATAAAAACGATAGGGTTTCAATTCCTCATAGTTAAGATAAAAACCCGGTCTGATCGTCAACGCCTACCACTTCGCACGCTAGTTTCAATTCCTCATAGTTAAGATAAAAACGAGAAAAATATGACCAAAAAGAAATTTTATGCTGTGTTTCAATTCCTCATAATTAAGATAAAAACGGACAGGCTGTCAGTGTTGAAACTGGAAGCAGCAAGTTTCAATTCCTCATAGTTAAGATAAAAACAATCAATCATTAAAAGAACTACAAGAAGAAATAGAGTTTCAATTCCTCATAGTTAAGATAAAAACAGCCCGTAAGTGTCGCTTCATCCTAAAATTCTCGAGTTTCAATTCCTCATAGTTAAGATAAAAACAAGTCGGATAGTGCAAAATTCAATGCTCCCATACTAGTTTCAATTCCTCATAGTTAAGATAAAAACCCCAAAATGCATTGATACATTAACAATTTTCAAAGCAGGGCAAGTTCAGGATACTCCATTTTGAAAATTCCGTCAATAGAGAGAATAGCTGATGGCTGTAAGAAGGAAAGAGTAAAAGAAACTGTCGTCGATCCTCTGGGTTTTGTGCGCTATTAGGGGTCGACGACAAAATATATGTTGCTATTCATTGAATTCAACCATCTATTGTTGATTCGAGATTTTTAAATCACTGAGTATCCATCAGAACAGACACAGGTGAATGATTCCTACCTTCTGAATCGCTTCACTCACTGTATAATCAGCCTTTTTGACAGTTTTTTTACTATACGATGTGCATCTGCCTTACCTTCAAATCAAATAAGAACCGAGACAACGTACCAACGGCACATCGCTCGATTCTTGCATATAGGCAGCTTTTCGCTCCCTATTCCATGTCGATTTACAACAAGTACAATCTCTTTGTAAAGGAAAAAACTTGATTATAAAGAAATACAGTTATAATTACAATTTCTCCTAAATTCAAAAATCTTCATAGCCTATTTCGTAAAATTTTGATCTCTTTCTTTCAAATATTAACTCATTTCTTGTGTAATCATATTTAATCTATCTGCGGAGAGAGACACTTCTTCAAACGCTTTCCCTAATTCATCTATCACGTTTACAAAGGAAACCAATTCCGTCTCTATATTATTGTTTTGTCGCATTGTTTCAACCATCGTATCTAAAATTTGTTCAAAGCGTTCCTCTGTTTCATTCATATTTTGATTGCCATTATTCACTTCTGTTTTTATTTTTTCAAGCGAATTGTTAAGTTCCTCCACTTGTTTTTGAGTATTTTGAATTAGAGACGATACTTTTGAAACAGAGTTCTTTGTTTGCTCGGACAATTTTCGAACTTCGCCAGCTACAACAGCAAAACCGCGACCCGATTCTCCTGCTCTTGCGGCCTCTATCGTCGCATTTAGCGATAATAAGTTGGTTTGGTCAGCAATGCCAGTCACAATACCAACTATTTCTTGCATTTGTTTCGATATTTCTAATAATACTTGGACATCATTGGATATATCATCAACCTCACTATAAATGTTAGACATGATGAATGCCTGTTTTTGCATATGTTCTTTTCCTTTTTCGGCGCGTTCTTTTGCGATCAAAGACAGCTGAGTTCCGTTTTTTGCAAGTGAAACGATTTCATTTGATTGCGAGATTAATTGTTGGAAAGAAGCATTTGTTTGCTCCGAGATGGCGGCTAGATTTTGCGAAGCACTTGCAACGTTATGACGTGCTGACCTTTTTTGTTCCTCAGCCGCTTCCTTTAATCTTTCTGATTCAGCATCGTATGCCTCTAATACTAACTGTTGTTCTAGATTTAAAATTTTTGAGACGGCTCTTATAGCTAGAAAACACTCTTCCTTATCTATAATGTTTTGTTGGATAATATCTATTAGGGCTAACAATAGATCTTGAAAAGCACACATATACCATTTCGTTTGAAGACCTATTTTTACATGCATATGCGCAATTTTAATCCTTTTGTCGATAAAAGACTCATCTATTCTTCCATTAAACATTTCAATAATATGTTGTCTTAGTGTCTTTTTTAATCTCTCTATTGAACTGTAATCATTAATAATTTTCAATAGCGAAGGTTCATTTTCCAAGTTTTTGTAAAATCTGTCAACAATAAAGTCTATTTTTTCGATTACGAATGGCTGTATTGCATGAATAATATATAAATCTTTTTCTGTCAGGTCGATCATGATTAATTGCTTTTCAATTTCACTGCCTTTTGCGATACTTATATCCCCTTTCCCATTTTCAAAATGAAAATAAGAGTTTTCTTGCTGTGTTCTTTTGAATATCACCTATGTTTCACCCCGTTACAGTATGTAAGTATTTAATAGGAATAAATACCTATAAATTACAACGATTTAACATTTTATTACAAAATTTGCTACTATTCAACTTAAAAATATAAGGATGATTTAATATCTGATTGAAATTCGTATACACATAATGCCAGTTGAAACCTATCATCCAACCAGCCCGATAACAGCAAGCTTGTATGCAAAATCACTTAGATCGACCGCACCCTCTCTTCGCCATCAACATGGATAGCCATGATACGAAAAGGATCGACAAGAGCGGAAAAAGCGGTTTCCCTGATTCGCCTTGAATGTTCTAAAGCTTTTTTATCTAATCCATGATTCTCCATCTAATTTGTTATATTTTTGTTTTGTCAACACTTGTATTCAATTTCAACCGACATGGTGCACTTGTTCGGCATGCGATTGACCTTCCTCTTCGATTTCCAGCACTCTTAAAATTTGGTCTCGATATTTTCGGTTTTGGCGTGTTCCTGAAATAATTTCAGAAAGACGGCTTAACGGAATTTTATGCTGAGCGCAAAACTCCTTATGGGTCATTTCTAGTTCTGCCAATCGCTGCTTAATTTTCCACCCTAATGGAGTGATGCGTTGTTTACGAACCGCCATTTGACTCACTCCTTTCTTTGACGCTCAGGAATACTGTTTCCTTACGTGAATTTTGGTAGAATGAAAGAGGATGGCATCTTGTTACTTATTGGAAACCAGCGTTACGAGTTGCTCATTATCAATATGTTCTGAGCTTCCGGGCCATTCTCCGCAAGATTTTCATGAGGTTCTAACAATGCTCACCGGGAACTTCCACAATCTATAAAATTTCAAGTCGAACAGATAGATTGTTCAAAAGTTATGGCTTGCTCACCCCTATCATGTTGTGAAGCCATACACTGAATGAAAAAAAGACTAAGTACCTTAATTACGAGACAGCAGCGACTGACTAGTGCAAAAAAGTAAATGCGCTTGAATCAAAACATTAGAGAAGCGTTTACATTCCACGCCTTCAACTTACCGCTGCAAAATTATTTTTTGATACTATCCTATGGATAGATATCGAAGCCCAAGCGGTTCAACATATTCGCATGAACTGGTACCTATATCAGGGAACAAGTTATACAGAAAGCTACTCACTTTAAGGCAGAATCCCTTTTTTCCGGACAAGGACATGCTTTCTTTGCCGCTTTAGTTCTCTTACAATAAATAGTAGAAGAACAATCCGATAAGTTCTCTTTTTGGTTAGCAAGAACGCTGCAGTCCGTTTCATCCAACTCATTTGCATCATAACACAACGGCTAGCTCATTTAATGATGGCTGCCAACCATTGGACCATAAACGGTTGTTTGTTGCATGGTTCAACCGCAAATTCAAGCTCTGCGAAAGATATGATCGTGGTGATTGTATGGCAGAAAACCCGCCATACGCTGATTATCAAAAAAGATATAGACCATCGGAAATTGCAAGAAGTACATGGATTACATGTTTTCCCGATTTAAGATTTTTACTTTTTGACCAATGCACTGGAAAATTTGCTCGAATTGTCGAACTTTCCCCTTTATTCACTTTATTTTTGTTATGTTTTGGTAAATAGTTACCGCTTTTGATTACATTATATATTCCTATAAGACGAAATTCAATAAAATTTTCCTTTAAGACCAAAAATTTTCTTGCAGGAATATTGTAGAAGGGTTGACAGAAAATGAGCGATTTCAAAAAGGATTTAGGTAGTCGTATAAGACGAATCCGCAAAGAAAGAGGTTTGACACTTGAGGAAATGGCAAAAGCCACCGGTATTACGAATAGCGCGCTAAGCAAGATTGAAAGAGGCGCAGTTTCTGTTTCTGCTGAGAATCTATCATTAATAAGCAGGGTTTTAGGCGTAAGCAACGATTTCTTGTTATACGGTGAGGCGGCTCATAAGTCTGCCGTTCCGACTCCTAAAACTAGTGACAAAATACAATCTAATGAGCATGAATGGATCGGAAATGAATGGACGCCAGATTCTCTTACACATGAAATGATTGATCGTGCTGCAGTTGAAGGCTATAAAATTGAAAACTCACCATTATTTAAGAGTTTCCTGGATTCGACAATAAGATGGTTAAAAAACGAAAAAAGTTCGGTTAGCATAGATACTCAAGCACTTATGGATCTGTTTAAAGCAGCAGCTGCTCTTTTTAGCGAACCGTCAGTAAAAGCTATCGAAAACAACCTCACCGATCAACAAAATAAAAAAAACGAACTTTCTTTAGAGGAGCGAGAACTAATCGACATCTTGCGTCAATTGGATGACAGCGACAAATTTGAAATCATGACCATTGCCAGAATGAAAAGAGACATAACAAAAAGATATGGCAAACGAAAAGGGGGGAAATCATCTACGTCGATTTCCGAAGAGGCTGCCGCATCTAAAACACGCTACGATAAGTTCGCTTAATTTTTGTTCCAAAATGGTAAGTATGTTACCAATTTGAAAGAAAAAAGGGAATTTTTTATCAAGACCTAAAATACTGAAAAGTAAAGGTAAGCGAACATATTGGTCAAGGATAATATGTTTGCTTACCTTTTCTTTTTATTTTGGATTGAACTTATTCCACCGGTTATGCCCCCGTGTCGCTTTTCGCTACACAAGAAATTCTGTTCTTCCATGAGAGTTAAGTAATATCCATAGTTATGGAGCAAGGTTGTGAAGAGTTTGAGGTATGTCAACAAACCAATTATTTCCCTCGTTTGCTTCCATTCACTCACTTCATATGCACTATAGTACCCTTCTTTAACGAAAGGGTCGCCTTCAACTATATTTATCACTCATCAATATCTTCGCAAATCAGAATTTGCATTGATTTGTCATTATCTTGAAAGGGACCGCAAATAAATAGCCTTCAGCTTCCGAAGATGTTATACGTGTTTATATAATAATTCTTTTGAGAGTTCTCCTCTTTTTTATCCCTTAACATTACTACAAACTTTTTCATAAAAATAGTCCCTCCCTCAGCAAACAGAGCATATATTCTTGTTCTTGTTATAACAAGCGAATATAACTTATTTAACTAGCTTGACCACTGATGATGGAAGTTCATCCGTTCTTCCATGAGCGATAAGTAAGAGAATTGTTTTTTTAATTTCGTTTCTACTAAGCGTACATTTTTTAAAAAATTATCCGACTTTTGATTACCTGTTTAATTTTTCCAATATCAAAACTTTAGGATGGAGTGAACATTCATGGCAAGATATAGAATATTAAAATCCAGATCTAAGATTTGTCCCTGTTCATTCCCCTAGATAAACCAATAAACGTGAATGACCTTGTCGAGCAACAATTCTTTTTTCTGTTCCCGTGACATTTTCGGAAAATCGGTGCCAGTTTAAATATACAGAATATTCCAAGGGTAATTTCAACAACTGAATGAAATCGGAATGGATATTTAAAAAATAACAGGTACAAAAAAGGATCGCAAACAACTTAATAAATATTAGAATCTTACAGAAAGATGACATCATGTAAATGTATTAATTTTAAAATAGAAAAAATAGTTTATTTTACCAAATTTTGTGTTATAATGAATTTCAAAAGCACATATTTACAAACTGATCATTTGAATAATAGGTTAAGGATGGGATAGAAAAAACCATGTTAAATATTAAAATATTTATCAATAATTTCAGAAAAGCCATTTTAAGTTGTATATCAGTAACGGTTTTGATAAGTGGATTGTTAATGGTTTCTCCAAAAGTACAAGCGTCGTCCGAATTTAATAAGTTTGATTACATCACTGAACGATCAAAAATAGCCAATCAACTATCATTAAATCTAGAACTAGATGGTCAAAATGAAAATATAACTACAATGGGCGTTAAATCCAAAGCCGTTGTAAAAGTCGCTCAGTTGCTTAGAGCAGGTGGAGATGAAGTCATTGATGCGGCAAGACGGTTTAACATAATAGATTCATCTACTGCCAAAACGTTTAAAAATAATAGTAAAAAAATCGGAAATTGGTTGACACGATTTGAATACGCTGGTTCAGATGCAGCTACTATGGTTAGAAAACAACTTCCAGTTTATTTAAAAGAGAATACTAGAATGAGTAAAGGTACCGCTGAAAACATCGCAATAGCTGTAAGCTGGGCTATTCGTATGGCAGATGTGTTATTCTTTTAGGAGTGATATTTGTGGAAAATTTAACTGTAAGTGAATGGATGAAAAAAATTGGTTTAAATGAAGATGATATTCATTTTATCGAAACAATTTTGACTTTTGCTTCAACATTACAAAACCCAGTGACTGAGAGTGAAGAATTCACTAATAAAGTCAATAATAAAATAAATAGCCTTTTCCCGGAAAGAAAAGTCAAAATTAATAGAAATTTCACTTATCAAGATTTTAAAAATATATTAAATGAAAATAAAATATTCATAAACCTAAGTGAATTATTGAATAGATACCATTCTCAAGGAATTTGCCAGAATTTATGCGAGAAGTTACTTAAGGAATGCAATGAGAATAAAAATATGTAATTTTAGTTATTTTGGTTATTTCGTAGTAACTATATAATGACTATTTGAAGTGCTATTTCGTAGATAATATTTAGTCCATTATAATTCATACTGTCTAATTAAGGAAAAGCCTAATTTCTCATCATAACAATGAGAGAATTAGGCTTTTCATATCGAATTTGCTTAACGTTGTAAATCTGCATTTGTGTCATTATAGCATTAAGTATAGGCAGATTTATCATTTTTCTATGACAATTCTGGGGTGAAGCATAGGGCAACTCTTAATAATGATTCATCCAATTTAATTCCAGGAATAAAAGCCTTTTCATTTGCTCTATTTGTTGGATCATGTCATCCGAAGCAATGCGTTAACAACCTGGTTGCATATTTTAAAAAAGGGAGCAACAAAAAGCACTGTTCGCCTTATTTTAAACTTTCTCGCGCATCTATAAAATCATCCCACATGGCTAAAAATAAATCTGTTAACTTCGGATCAAATTGTTTCCCACGCCCATCCGATAAAATTTCTTTTACTTTTTCGGGCGGAAAGGCGTCTTTATAAATTCTTTTCGATAATAAAGCATCAAACACATCGACGATCGCGACAATGCGCCCTTCCAACGGAATTTCTTCTCCCTTTAAACCGTTCGGATACCCTCCGCCGTTCCACCATTCATGGTGTGTTCGAGCGATATTTGCAGCCATTTGAATAACAGGCAAATCTAAATTGACAAGAATTTGATGACCGATGACCACATGCGTTTTCATCGACTCCCATTCTTCTTTTGTCAGCTTTCCGGGTTTTTTCAATATGTAGTCAGGAATACCGACTTTTCCAATATCATGATATTTGGCAGCGATTTCAATATTAGAAACAAATTGTTCGTTGCACCCTGCCAAGCGGGCCAGCATTCCGGAAAGCATTCCAATGCGATGGACATGATTTTTCGTATCATCATCGCGATAGTCCGCTAACTGCAGCAATCGTTCCAACACGTCGAACATAACCTTTGACTCTTTCGTCACATCTTGAATCACCATCAGTGCACGCGAAAGTTCAAAAATTTTCGTTTGCGGAAGCATACGAATTTTATAATAATTCAATCCTCTGTCATTCCCAAGCGTCGTGAGCATCGGTTCACTTTCTTTTAGGATTGGACACTCTGCACAAGGAACAGGACGGTTATGCAGCAATTCATAACAACGCCGCCCAATAGGACGCTTATCGTTCATACCAAGCTTTTTTAAAAGACGCTTCATTTTATCATCAATCCACGTTATCCGCCCAAAATCAATCGTACTAATTTCATATGCATAAATATCAAGAAAATCAAAATCACGTAAAAATAAGTATGGACGGAGGATTTCGTTCATGATCGCCAACGTAAACTTTGAAAATCGTTCAAATGAATCAATATATTGAACGAAGTGAAAATCGTGTATATACTCTTTTGTTAAAAACACTTTCTTAAGCGCCTCACAAATCGACTCGGCTACTATATGAAAAAAGTTCTCATGACATCGCTGCTCAATAACCAACCGGCTCCAATCGCGAATAATGAAAAAAAAGGCTTCTAAATCATCGTATACTTTTTGTTGAAAAAATTGTAGTAAAAAATTTCTCACATAATCCAAATGCTGTTCTTTTTGTAATAAGCCAACGCTATAGTGGCTTTCCTCCCCTAATCGGCGAATAAGCGAATGATGAAAATTTTCCATAATACTATCAATACGAAATGAAATATATCCGCTAAATTGATCGAGGTTTTCCAAGTCTTGATTTGTAATGCCGTTCATTTGCAGCAATTTGTCCAACTCATACCGCAACGGGTGCGCCGCTTTTTCGATTTCCGCAGCTTTATATGCTTCCAGCGTCAACTGCATATCAAATGAAAAAATCGCCTGAATGACGAGCAAAATATGGATAGTTTGCTCCGGAAGCACTTGTGAAACATATTTATAAATAATATCTATATATTTTGTGTACGTAGCTAAATACCACTCCAAATGAAGTCCAATTTCAGAGTGAGCCCGGCCTATGTTATATCGCGATTGAATATAACGATCGTCAATGGTCGCTTCGAAACATTGCCGCAAATACCGTTTTTGTGTAGTTTTTAGTCTTTCTAACGTTGAATGGCGTTGAATGAACTCTCGCAAGGAATCGATCCTTGATATTTCTTCATATAATTCGTCGACGATCGGATCAACAAGCGTGAGTAATATATTTCTATATTCATAGACGTATTGCAACCTTTCTTCCGTCACCCCTGTATAGCGCAATTGTTGCAATCGTTCCTTGCTTGTTACTTGTATTCTTTCCATTCCAAAAATCCTCCATTTTATACAAAATCCTCCTTAATCATCCTCATTATATAATACTTTTTTACTATGCTTTCTTAAAATTTCTAAATTTTTGTGAATCATCTATCCATTTATTCTGTACACGTTTCCGGCAATGTATAATTTGTTTGGAAAATGATTATTTTGGAGGAAACAAACTATATGTCAAAAGATCTCTTATGTCGGCTTATACAAAATGAATCAGGGACTTTTCAGCTATTTCGGAAAAAAGAGAAACATACCCCGAGCGTTTCATCCGTTTCTTCGTCCATTTCACCGTCATCCCCTGCCGTCGAAGAGCACTATCGACAACTTATTGAAGGAAATTATAAAAATCTAGTGTCTTTCGTCGGACTCACCGTTGAAGATTTGCAACGTTTAGTTAATATCCGTCCTCTTTTAGAGAAACACATATCCAAAATTGTCGATGCTTTTTACGACCGCATCGGCAGCATGCCTAACTTAGTACAAATTATCCAAAGCTATTCGACGATTGACCGTTTAAAGCAAACGTTTCGTGCCTATTTATTGGACATGGTGTCGGGGGAAGTTGGCGAACAATACGTATTGCGACGGAAAGTGATCGGACAGGTTCATAATCGTATCAACCTATTCCCTGAATGGTATCTCGGGGCTTATGCCTTCATTCAAAACGAAGTCTTGCGAATGCTGATGCAAGAACTGCCGCCGCATAAAGCAACAGACGTATACCTCTCTTTCATGAAACTGTGTTGGTTCGATATACAAATAGCCATAATGACATATATTGAAGCGTACACGTCTTCCATGATGAAGTTTAGTGAAATCGAAAAAGTCCAATATCGCCTAATGGAGTCGTCTACAATGCTTGCCTCCAACGCTGAAGAAACCACTGCTTCTATCGCGGATCGGGAAAAATACGTCAAAGAAATGTTCGATGAAATAAACGCCATTCAAACGCAGTCAAGCGAAATGATCGCAAAAATAGAAAGCGGAAAATTAGACGTAGCCCAAACATTAACGAAACTTGATAACATTGCACAATTAATTGAAGGAACAAAAGCTCTCACCACTGAACTAGCCGACAGCTCAAAAAAAATCGATGGAATTGTTACCACGATTAGAGACATCTCCAACCAGACGAATATTTTATCCTTAAATGCAAATATTGAAGCCGCACGCGCCGGCGAACATGGAAAAGGTTTTTCAGTCGTCGCCAATGAAGTGCGCAAGCTAGCCATGCAAACGGAACAGTCTCTCGATTATATTCAGAATCATATCGATATCGTTCAACAAACGATTCAAAAATTTGAAGCGGCTTTTCAGCGTATCGTCGAGGAAACGAGTGCATTCCGTCAAGCGAACGAAAGCATCATCCAAGTGTTTGAAGACGAAGCTGCAAGTGTTAAATCCAGCGGGGAAAAAATCGATCGATTAGCTTCATTTATCGAAGACTTTCAACAAACTTTCGGGGAGATTGCAAAAGCGTCCCATCAGATCGCTCAAATGGCGGAGGATCTGAGTTTTTTAAATAACGAATTAACCGAAAAGTTTAAAAAATAGTAAACCGTTTTTTCCGCTGTTTGCTATTCAACCTTTCTGGATAATTGAAAATAAGATGGTCAAATAAAAACTGCAGAATGATTCTTTTCTGCAGTTTTTAGCTCTTAAATTCTACTTTTATTAACCTACTCGCTAATTTTATAATAATCTTTAAACCACTCGACAAACTTTTCGATTCCTTCCTCAATAGATACTTGGGGTTTATAGTCGATATCCTTTACTAATTCATCAATATCCGCAAATGTTTCTGGAACATCGCCGGGCTGTATAGGCAAAAGCTTTTTGATTGCCTTCTTTCCTAAATGTTTTTCCAGTACTTGAATAAAATCATTTAGTTGTACGGGTTGGTTATTTCCTATGTTATAAATTTTATAAGGAGATTCCGGAGAAGGCCCTTTATTGATTAAACGTAAAATGGATTCCGTAATATCTTCAATATAGGTAAAGTCTCTTTTCATATTTCCGTAGTTATAAATTTCGATTGGCTGCTGTTTTACAATGGCATTTGCAAATTTAAATAAAGCCATGTCGGGTCTCCCCCAAGGGCCGTAGACAGTAAAAAAGCGCAACCCTGTTGTAGGGAGATGATACAAATGGCTATACGTATAAGCCATTAACTCATTCGCTTTTTTAGTTGCTGCATATAAACTAATCGGGTTGTCGACACGATCGGTTACAGAGAACGGTATCTTCTTGTTATTTCCATAGACGGAACTCGATGATGCATATATGAGATGAGGGATTTTATGTTTTTTGCAGCATTCTAATATATTGGCAAAACCAACAATATTCGATTGGATATACTTATGTGGATTTTTCAAGCTGTATCGTACACCAGGTTGTGCGGCTAAATTGACCACAGTATCAAAATCGTGCTGATAGAAAAGATTTTCCAGTAATTCCGTGTTCTCAATTGAGCCTTTGACGAATTGAAAACGAGGATGCTTCATGATCATTTTTAATCTGTCATATTTTAAGCTTGTATCGTAATAATCATTCATATTGTCTATCCCGATTACATAAAAACCTTCATCTAACAAACGTTTCGTCAAGTGGAACCCGATGAAGCCCGCACAGCCAGTAACCAGAATAGATTTCGAATTCTTCTGCACCTCTTGGACCTCCTTCCCCGATGCGGATATGATGAAAGGTATATAGCTAAGCGCTTTTCGCCATAAAGCCCAGATTTTTCATCTTTCAACGGAGCCATTTTCAAACATCAAAACTAGGCGTACCTACTCCTTCATAATGGTAGCCTAATTTCTTCAATGCAGATGAGTTCAGGCAATTTCTTCCGTCGAATACGTATGGTTGGGATAAAACGTTTTTTGCTTTTTTCCAGTCTATTTCTACGATTTCTTTCCACTCCGTTACAATTAATACCGCGTCTGCTCCTTTTAAAGCTTCAAATGGGGTTTGAGTATAATGAACGTTAGGATATATCTTTTTTACATGTTCTGTTCCTTGTGGATCAAATGCCGAAATGTAGGAATGATTTTCGATGAGGTATTGTATAATTTTTAGTGAGGATGCTTCTCTTATATCGTCCGTTTGAGGTTTAAACGTAAGGCCTAAAACCGCAATGCGCTTTCCTGACAGCGATCCCAGCGCTTTTTCTACTTTTTCCATAAACCATAGTGCTTGGGTTTGGTTCACATCTGATACGGCCTGAAGTATTTGTAAAGGAGTTTTCTTTGCAGAAGCCAATGCTAGCAATGCTTTTATGTCTTTCGGAAAACAAGATCCGCCATACCCGATTCCTGCCTGGAGAAAATGAGGACCAATCCTGCTGTCTAACCCCATTCCTTTTGCCACTTGAATCACATTGGCCCCAATTTTATCGCAAAGTCGCGCCAACTCATTGATGAACGAAATTTTAGTCGCTAAAAACGCGTTTGAGGCATACTTGATCATTTCAGCATCTTTGATCGTTGTAAACACAACGGGTGAGTTGTTCTCTTTATACAAATCTTTCATGACCTTTTCGGCTTTCTCCGTTTCACAGCCAATCACAATTCGCTCAGGATACAGAGCATCTTGCAATGCTTTTCCTTCTCGTAAAAATTCCGGGTTCGAAATGAGATCGAAAGAAATTTCTTTGTTTCTTTTTTTCAGCTCAGCTTTTATGATTTTATGAATTTTATCACCGGTCCCGATTGGAACGGTACTCTTAATGACGATGGCTTTATATTCATTCATCAACTTTCCAATCTGTCGTGCCGCTTCCTCTACATAAGATAAATCCGCTTCTCCGTTCGGTAAGGAAGGTGTGCCGACGGTAATAAATAAAATTTCAACTTGATCGATAACTTCCTCTATATTTTGGAAAAACAAAAGATTTCCGCCGGCAATAAGTTTTTTTAACAGTTCCTCCATTCCCTCTTCATAAAAAGGGAGAATGGACTTTTTCAACTTTTTTAATTTTTCTTGGTCATTCTCTACGACATATGCCTTGTGTCCATAATTGGCAAACGCTACACTGGTTGTAGTTCCGACATATCCTGCCCCAATAACGGCTATATTCAAAAGATTCACCTCGATTCTTTTATTTTTCTTCTAAACAAGGCACTCTGTGTTTATATAGCTAATGGGTATATATTCATGTACCCACGAAATCAAACTGGACAGAATGGAATGTAAGTGAATCGTTATGACAAAAGATAAGCGTACTCTTACACAAAGCAACGAACTCGATCCCCTGTTTTATACGGCTGATTTCTGTTTTTAAGCGAAAGATCTAACACTCTGCAGTTTTATGTCTAATGATAGAGATGATGCCCATTTCCAAATTAATGATCAAAGTGTCCACTCTGACTAAGTGAAAACTGTTCCACTATACTCATTAGCTGCTTGTCAATCGAAGTGTTCAAACTTTTTAAGATCGCCCCATGTCCTTCATATCGACCTTTGTTCTAACTGTTTAAATTTTCGGGGGCAATCACTTCTTTCAGATACTTTAATATGTCTTCCTGCAAGTCTGGTCGCTGTAAAGCAAAATCAATCGTCGCGCGGATAAACCCGACCTTGCTCCCGATATCATAGCGCTTACCTTGAAATTGATAGGCTAATACTGTCTGCGATTGATTCATGATTTTAATGGCATCTGTTAATTGAATTTCACCATTGGAATCTGGCGGCAACTCTTTCAAAATATCAAAAATCTCCGGTCTTAAAATATACCGACCCATAATAGCAAATCGGGAAGGAGCTTCATCTTTTTTTGGTTTTTCTACTAGCGTTTCAATATTGAAGATATTTTCTTCGATCTCATTTCCTTTTGGTTTTATAATTCCGTATTTTGAAACATCCTCTTCGTCTACTGGCTGAACGCCTACGATGGAGGAATGATAACGATCATAAACTTCCATCAATTGTTTTAAACAAGGCTTCGAAGAGTCGACGATGTCATCGCCTAGCAATACAGCAAAAGGCTCATTTCCAACAAAACTTTTCGCACAGTAAATGGCATGGCCAAGTCCTTTTGGTTCCTTTTGGCGAATATAATGAATATTAGCCATGTTTGAAATCTTTTGTACTTCTTCCAGCAACATTTGTTTGTTTTTCTTAAAAAGAGTTTCTTCTAGCTCATATGATTTATCAAAGTGATCTTCAATCGAACGTTTGCTGCGTCCGCTTATGACAATAATATCCTCTATTCCAGAAGCTATTGCTTCTTCGACAATATATTGAATGGTTGGTTTATCCACAATCGGAAGCATTTCTTTTGGCAATGCCTTTGTTGCAGGAAGAAACCTTGTCCCCAGCCCTGCTGCTGGTATTATCGCTTTCCGAATCATCAACCTGACCTCTTCTCTAAAACAAATCTTTATTTTTGATAGTCCTAACTTATTGATTTATATATTTTAAATATCAAAACGTATTTAAAGATTTGCTCAGTGTCTCAATTATTTATAGCTGCTTATTGCCTTTTGGTAAGTCAACTATCCAGTTATAGAAACTAATAATGCTTCTTTCCAGCCATCATAAGTTTTGGGAAACCATATGCCATTTTAACTGTCTCTGCGTCTTCGGCTCGTACTGTCTCCTCGTCCGCGTCTTTTTTTGCGCCTGTGTGTACGCCTATTACTATAACTGTGGGAGCTTCTTTTATGGCGTCTGCGTGTATGCCTATTATCATGGCTGCGTTTATAGTGCTTGGAATACCATATGCTTTTTCTAACGGTTTCTCCATCCACATCCAATATGGTGTATTTAATCTTATCTTCAGGTTCCGATTTTTTATCCTTTTTATGTTTCGCTTCATATTCCGATTCTTTATTCTTTTTATGTTCCACTTTATTTGCACTCGTTTTTTCTGTATTTTCTTGTTCAGTGTCTGAAGTTGGGATCACCTGAATGGCTTGACTCCAAACTTCCAGTATCTCGGATGCTACCCGATCCCATTGATACTGGGAAACAGCCAGTTCTCTTCCCCTTTCTCCCATCTTTTTCATTAAAGATTTGTCAGATAAAATTTGGGAGATTTTTGCTACGAAATCTTTGGGATCTTCAGGGTTCTCTACAACAAGACCATTTTCTCCTGAATGAATGACTTCCGGGTTGCCGCCCCGTGCGGTTGTGACGATCGGAAGTCCTGCTGCCATTGCTTCATAATGCACCCGAGCTAGCGGTTCTTGCCATTGCGAAGTACATACAAATAAATCAGCTGCAGCAAACCAATTCTGTATTTCATCCGGTGCCACAAAGCCTGTTGTTATAACCGGCACTGGCAGCTTTTTGGCTAATGCTCGTACGTAAGCCACATAATCGGTTATGTTATTTTGGCTAAACCAATTGCTGCCTACAATAACGAGCGCTAAATCTTTGAATTTTCTTGAAAGTTCAGGCAAGGCTCTAACTAATTTATCGACCCCCTTATTGCGTGAAAGCCTTCCGGCGAATAAAAGCACCGTTTTGCCCTCTAAACCATTCGCTTTTCGAATTTCCTTGCGTTTTTTTTGCATCTTTGGATGACTTCCGGGTAAAAATCTCTCGATATCTACTCCTGAATAAATCGTGCGAATCTTTGACGATGCTTGTGGATAAAGTTGACGTATAACATTCCCAACATAATCGCTGACCGTAACAATACCAGAAACTTCTTCCAAAGCTGCGGTTGCTTCTTCTGAATCGATTTTTTCCGCATTGAACATATCATTGTGCATGCTTAAAGTTATCTTAGAATGAGGAGCGGCCTTACGGACAGGAATGACAAGGCGTGGACGGTTAAAAATGTGGATAAGGTCGAATGAGTTTGATTCAACATATCGAATCACACCTTCTCGATATATTTCGAAGATTTTTCCCGGTACACGTACATAATGAATGCCGTCTACAGTTTCTTGATCAGGAAGAGAAGGATCATCAGTCCCTAAAACGGTAATATCATGATGCTTGCTTAAATGTGGAAGAACACCGGAAATATAAGTTTGGATCGCTCCTCCGCGTACGGGAGGCACAGGGAGCTTTTCCGTACAGATCATCAAAATTTTCATGTCATTTCACTCTCTTCCAATCATTTTGAATTTCCTCCAAGACCGGCCATTTAGTCTTATCCGTTTCGATAATGGTTTTCATTAATTGTACAGTTTGTTCATTTAGAAACAATTCAGGTTCATACACAACTTCTTTTATATTTTTATAGAATTCATTCGGAAGTGATAAATCAATCATAAGAATCTCATATAATTCAGGAGAGATGGGATTTGATTCATGATAGGCTTTAATCATCTCTCTTATCCACTTTGCATCCCATTTATATAAGTCCGCCATGGTTCCTGAAATCAGCTTTCTTAAATCACGAATCGGGAGATCATAGGCAACACCGTCAAGGTCGATAATCCACATCCCGTTCTTGCCCATTTGGCCATTAGACCAGCCATAATCCTGATGAACTAAGCCCCAATGGGAATTGCCATGTTTGACTAATTCATAATACTTAGATTGATCCAGTCTTTCCAGACTTCTTCGAGCTTGCTTTTCAAATTCATCTACCACGTCTAATAAGTACGAACTTGCGGGAAGCTCTTTATAAGCTTTAGCAATGTTTCGAAACCAATCCATTTTCATAATGACGTTTTCATAATTGCTTCGCCATTTGTGCAATCTTGAAGCTGTTTCTGCTTGGCGCGGGGGGACATAGCCTTTGCTTAATCGATGAAATTCACCTAGTGCGGAACAAAGCAATTTGGCTCCCTCTAAATCTTTTGTAACAGGTGTTAACGACTCAATCCACTCTGCGACGAACCATAGCTTTCCTCCCGCCTCGACATAATTGGCTCCATCTTTCGTCTTGACAATGGGCGGTACTCTGGCATGCCGAACATCAACTAAATATTCTTGAGCTCCCAAGCTAAATAAACTCCTGGTTGGTCTTCTGTGCAACAGCTTTAAGCTTTTCGGTCCCTTGCTCGTTTCAATCTTCCAAATACATCCCCCTTTATCAGGTTTCGTTGTCACGACCTGCATGCTTTTTACCGAAAAATCATAATGCTTTAAAACTTTATCTGCCAACTTGTTAATATAGTCAGGTACAAAAAACTCATGAGTGGTTTCATTCACTTCCCATGGTTCAATGAAAGTCTTCTCCACTATATCCCTCCTATAAAATCAAAATGAATCTTCATGGGATTGCTATATCGTCCATCTTGTGTAAAGTTTGTCAAGACATCTTCGATTTTGTCTTTCTGAAGTTGGGCGTTTTAAGTCATCCATGGGAATTCATCAGCCATTACGCTTTCTTTAAATTATGATTTATAAAAAGATTTGTCTAATACACTTGACCCGTTTATTAAGAGATTGTTAAGGAATTGTATCCATTCAGCTCATTGTTGTGATCAACACGTTCCCCAAAAAAACATTAACCGAATAAAATACAACGGCCTTCTTCAATGCCCAACCGACTGTTCATAAATAATAGGGGACAAGTTTACCCTTGACGGCTTTCAATTTGCACATGCAAAAGACGGAAGAAAAGATTTAAAGAAAATGCCCTTCATATTCATGGAGCCATAGGATTTCATAATTTTCCTGCACACTTTAGGAAAAAAGGATGCGTTCTAACGATTTCCATCGAAATGAGAGAGAGTAAAAATCAGAAGGATTTTAGAAGTGGAGGGCTATGAAATACCGGTAGACTTGAAGGTATATTTTTCCATTTTATAGATAAAACATTTCGATTTATATACCAGCCGTGTATATCTATCAAAATGCAACTCCTTTGTTCTATGAAGTCACTAAATTTATCAAAAAATCATCATTGGTGTTGATGCAATTAAGAAATGTAGTGTTTGGCAATTAAGAGTTTGCATAAAATAGTGCATATTCACCGCTTTACATGGAGTGGCGGGTCTGATAGTCTAATCTGCCTAGCAAAGCCATACGGCCCGCTCCTTTGCGATGAATTATACCCGAAGAGGCTCCATGTCAAGCGACTTTGCTTATGAAACTTTATATAGGAAGATGAATATAATTTTTTGCCATTTGATGCATTTTTTAATTGCCAAAAACAATCATTGGCATATTCAAAGCCTCTATACCTAAACCCTTTTTATACTCCATCATTTTCACACATTTGGCCTATCAGTCCAATAAAATCTTGCACAGCATAAAAAAAGTGGAAGAACCATTGCAACTAAAAAGGTAGTCTAGTTTCAGAAGAAAAAACAGGAAAGAAAGAGAGACGATTATTAAATTGCGTTTATGTAACGTTTATTATCGCAAAATAGGCGCATACACCTTTTTAAAAGTTATTTTGCACCTTTACATTTCATTTTCATCGGAGTAATATCATGCGCAAAGGAAACAATTTCAAAAAAGCCTAATCCCAGCACAGGGAACGGAGGACCCAATTTTTGGGGTGAATTCTACAGTTTTGTAGAAGGGATGTTAAACTCTTTCGCCATCCTAACCCGTCAGCTAACTTCGTCGGCTAAAGCGAAGGAGGTCAAAAGACCACCTTATGAAAGGTGCTTTTTTTGTGCTTTTATCACAAGAAAAGTTTACCTTCATGTTTGGTCTTTTTATTTTTAAAAAACAACGGAGGATAAAACATGGGGGAAGCGACCACTAAGACATTATGTATGTTTTGTGAGGTTTGTAAGGAACAAAATGGTTAAATAGAGACTTAGATAATGGGGATAATAAGAAAAATTTACCGTATTGGAAATTAATTGTAAAAAGCACCGAAGTTTAACTTGTAACTACTCGGGAGGCAATCATAATGACATTAAAAAGAATATTATTTGGTCGTCCATTGAAAACGAGCGAAGCTGAATCTGAAAAAATGCCAATATGGAAGGCGTTACCGATTTTATCATCAGATGCCCTTTCTTCTGTAGCTTACGGTACAGAAATGATTCTATTGGAACTAGCTACTGTTGGAGCATATGCGTTCTCTTTTTCATTACCCATTGCTATGGCAATCGTTCTGTTAATTGCAATTCTTATTATGAGTTACAGACAAGTGATTGACGCATATCCTCAAGGCGGAGGAGCCTATATGGTTGCAAAAGAAAATTTGGGAATGATGTGGGGACGTTTAGCAGGAGTTTCATTACTTATTGACTACACGTTAACTGTAGCAGTTTCTATATCCGCAGGCGTACTGGCAATTACTTCTGCGTATCATGCAGCTCTTCCGTATATCGTGCCAATTGGACTTATTTTTATCTGGTTTATGGTATGGATGAATCTAAGAGGGACATCTGAATCAGGTAACGTATTTGCAATTCCGACTTACTTATTTATTTTTTGTATGTTAACCCTGATAGGAAAAGGTTTATTCGACTGGTTAACTGGCACAGGTCAGGCAACACATGACGTTGCTATCCCCTCATCATTACCAGCAGGTTTGACATGGTTTGTTTTATTAAAAGCATTCTCTTCCGGGTGTTCTGCTGTAACGGGGATTGAAGCTATTTCCAATGCAGTGCCCCACTTTAGGAACCCCTCTCAAAAAAATGCTAAAAGAACCATGCTAACTTTAGGGGTGTTATTATCTGTAATATTTGGCGGAGTAACTATACTATCACAAGCTTATAATATTCACCCAGACCCAACAGGCACCAAAACGGTTTTATCTATGATTGCAGAAAATGCTTTTGGACGAGGAATATTTTATTATATTATTCAGTTTGCAACTATGATGATTTTAATATTGGCTGCCAATACTAGTTTTAATGGATTTCCAATTTTAGCTTCTATCATGGCACAAGATAAAAATATGCCTCGAATGTTTAGTAATCGGGGAGACCGTTTAGCTTTTCATTATGGAATTGTCACGCTTGGTATTTTAGCCAGTATTTTATTAATCGTATTTCGTGGCAGAACTGAGGCATTAATTCCTCTTTATGCGATTGGTGTATTCTTATCCTTTACGATGGCACAAGTAGGTCTTGTCTTGAAGTGGCGTAGAGAGAAATCACAAGGTTGGCAACGAAAAGCAATTATCAATGGTATAGGTGCAATAGTGACATTCTTTGTAGTGATTATTTTTAGTATTACCAAATTTGAAGAAGGAGCATGGATAGTAGTCGTCATTACCCCTATCTTATTGTGGGTCATCACAAATATTAGCAAACACTATGATAGCGTAGCTAAACAATTAAAAGTTGATTTAAAAGAGCCCATTCAAAGTATGGAAACAGTGATAATCATTCCTGTTGCCGGTATTCATAAGGTAGTTGCGTCAACCATCGCATATGCAAAGTCTCTCTCTCCAAACGTCGTAGCTTTTTATGTTGCTTTTACTCCTGAAGATGCGAAAAAGATGGAAGAAAGATGGAATGAATGGAATCCAGGTGTTCGATTAGTTGTAGTCGTATCACGATATCGTACATTAATAAAGCCATTAACTGAATTTATACAACGTATTGAACATCGCTATGGTAAGCAAAAGAAAATAACAGTACTTTTACCCGAATTTATCACGCATAAGTGGTGGCACCGTCTATTACACAATCAATCAGCGTTTCGAATCCGTGCTGTACTGTTGGCAAGGAAAGACGTTGTCGTTTCAACTGTTCCATATCATTTGAAAGAATAATATGGAACATTATGTGATAAAAGGAGAGTGTCCCAATAGTAATTAGGGACACTCCTTTTTTAAGCAAAAAATATCAAAAGAAAATCTTTCCTTTGATATAATGTAACCACTACAAAAACACTACAAAATTAATTTCTACCATAATTAGGTTTTGTTGACAATAAGGCTATGATGAAGAATGGGATGAGTGGATTTATGCCAACAATAAACGATTCACATTTGTATATGAGCGAAAGCAAACCTCAAAGAATGGTTATCGATCCACAAAAAGAACATATCGCAGTATCGGCTGTGTATTATGCCCGCTTCATTCAAACTTGCGCTAGGAGGAAAGAAACCAAATACAGCACGGTTTCATGAAAAAATCATAAGCAGCAGAAACGATTAGCATCTGAAGAAGAAAAAACAAAATTTAGGAAAGAAAAGTCGACGTGGAACCGGTGCAAACACAACAACCAGTTTCAACGTATTCGTATGAAAAGTCTCTCCAAAAATACTGTAGATAATGTCTCCTTTGTGCTGCCCATAATTTGAGACTTTAAAACGATGAATAAAAAGCTTGATATATATGAAAATAATAAAGCAAAAAGAATGAAGCTTTTGGAAAAGATCGATACGAATCTCGAATCTCTGACAATGTAGCCTATAAAAATTCCAGCATTAAAAATAAGTATTATTACAACGATGCAAAGGTGATATAAATGAATTTTATCATTCGCAAAATGGAAAAAGAAGACATACAACAAGTTGTCAAAAGAAGCTGGAATGATACCTATGAAGGCATCATCCCCCATAAAATTCAGGAAAGTTTCTTACGTTCCGCCTATCATGACGAAATGATGCTTAGACGTTTAGAGCAGTCTTTTATATTCGTTTCAGAAGCTAACGGCAAAGTTGTAGGTTTCGCAAACTTTTCCCCGGTAAAAGAAAATGGAACGACTGAACTGCTAGCAATTTATCTACTTCCGGAATATCAAGGCAAAGGAATTGGAACTGCATTGTTAAAAGAGGGAATCAAAAATTTAGCGGGAGCAAAAGCGGTTTTCGTTGACGTAGAAAAAGACAACCAAATCGGAACAAACTTCTATAAAACAAAAGGATTTGAAATAGTTTCTGAATTTGACGATGACTTTGATGGGCATATTCTAAAAACAGTCAGAATGGTCTTGAAAATTTAAAGACCTCCTGAAACATCAATAAAGGTGTTCATTGGCAGATCATTCAAATAAAAAACCGCTCCTGTCTTACCCTCTGATAAAATCAAAAAAGAGGAGCTTTCCGCTCCCCTATGATCGGGCATTTTTCTTGGCCAGTTCTTTTCGGTCAGGCGCCATAGGAGGCTGTTCCATCCATCTATTTTTTATCATGATATTGGCCCCGTCTTCAGCATATTTCTGTATTTCTAATATGACTCTGTTATAAAGAATTCCAATGTCGATTCTAGGACTGAAAGCAACACTAAAACCATAGTACACGACACTCAAAGAAATCAAAGAAGTTGTATAAAACATCATGAGTTTTTCCGAAAAAGTGTGAGCTGTACTTTCTGTAATTTCTGAATCCCAAGTGATCGGTACGGAAAGATCGCTTTCTTCTAATTTTTCCCTAAATAATTGAATATGCTTTTTTGAAATTTCTACACCTCTTTGAAAAAATTGTGTGGCAACTTTAGACTTGGCCACTTGACTGAATCCATCAAGCGTCGCTTTTCCCAATGCATTTCTTTGAAAGTTTGCATATAGATTTGCTATTTCCAATGCAGTTAATGGCCTTTTTTCACCAAAGAAATCTAAAATAAAGCCTTGCTTTTTCACAAATTCAACATGATCCAATTCAGGCAGATAAGGAGCCTTTATGTATAGCCCTTTTGAAAGCAGTAAATCCTTTGCCGTTTTATATAAATTTTGCGACTCAGTGAGGCAATCGCTATAGAAGTTTGTAACGTCAGGCCTTACAGCTACAGACAAACTGATGGAATAAGAAATAAGTCCTATCTTAGCCATCTGATGTATAAATTGTAATATAAAGATATCTGAATACAATCTAGGAGCATTTAAATCAACATCCTCTTCTAGTTTAAAGCCATGAGGAATCACATTCTTTTCATTTATAAAAATAGTAGCAATCTTTTGAATATGATCTTTGGATAATTGCAACGCATGCTCGATAATTGGTTTTATATCCGCGTCCTCGACCTTTTCTAAAAAATAAGTTAGCATGCAAATACTTGCACTATCGTTCAAATATTGACTCCATAGATGCGATATTTCTCCGGAAGTTAGCCTGCCCTGTTTTCCCTGCTCCAAAATCATATCCTCCCTTCGTACTTATTCATCATTTTCTCCAATCGTTGCCTTTTATATGTAATGTAACTTAAAAAAATAGGATTTCCCCCATAGTTTATTTTTTCTTGCCATAGTTGATTTGTCATTAAATAATCACCATGCATCCTATCTTAAATAGCCAGCCGGTCACTGTTTAAAAATTTTTTCTAAATGAATGTAATGCAAAAATGAATAATATCATCCAATCGACATATTCATTTTATGATCGGCAGTATTTTTCCTTTTCGCTAAATCACTGAACAGCAAGGCGTAGACGCCATCCAAAAGTTCAATTAAACCGACTAATACAATCACTTTTCAGATCCCTATAAATTTGGCTAAATATCCCGAAGCAATGTAAGATATCGGCAGCAAAAGGACGCTTAACAACGATATGACAGCATAAACAAAAAATCTTGCATGGATGAACGAGTATATTTTGTGTAAATAGATCCATAAAAAAGGAAGACCTTTTCTTGTAGAATGAAGCTGCCACACCCAAAAAGAGGCCTTCCCTGTGAATCGTTTACAACCGAAATTGTCAATGCACTAGTCAAAAAACAAGATCAAAATTCCAGCTTTTTTGTATCTTGATTTTTCGATGAATTGTCAGTCTTGCAAAAATGAACACGTCTTTCATCTAAAGTTCCTTCATCATAAATTCTTATTTAATAGTGTTTTGATTGAATTCTAGTGCGAACTCGATCAAAGTCTGTTATTTATTTACGGTTTGTGACCAATCTGCATGTTTTTCCTTATTAGTTTTTTGTCTAAGTTCCAGCTCAATTTGTTCAAGACTTTTTCCTTTCGTTTCTGAAACTTTTGTGCTCACAAATAGGAAAGCAAGAACACCCATAATACCATAGACAATAAACATTGTGCTGATGCCAAATTGTTCAATGAGTTTAGGAAACGTTAAAGAAACAATTAAGTTGGACAGCCAGTTAGCAACACTTCCTATTCCCATACCAATTCCTCGAATACTCAAAGGAAAAATTTCTGAAAGCATGACCCATACAACAGGTCCCCAACTAAGAGAGAAGAATGCGATATATACTGCTAAACAGATGACAGTGGTCCAACTTGCTGCAGCTGTCGACCCTGATAAAGCGTTTACAACACCGAGTACAAACAATGAAATCGACATACCGGCATTTCCAATTAAGAGCAAAGGTTTTCTCCCAACTTTATCAATGATCATCACAGCAATAGCCGTAATGATGACATTGACAATCCCGATACCGACAGTTCCTAGAATCGCGGCAGACGCTCCAAGCCCAACATTTGTAAATGTAGTGGGAGCATAGTATAGCACCGTATTACATCCTATAATTTGTTGGAAGACAGCCAGACCAATTCCGACGATTAATGCAGGTCTTACCCATCTTTCTTTCACTTCTTTCCAACCGCCTTGTTCCTGTTCAAGTTGGTTGGCCAATTTAATTTCATCTATTTCTTCTTCGACTCCTCTTCCTTTGCGCATGTGATTTAAAATGGAGCGGGCTTCATTTTCACGACCTTGTTTTAATAGCCATCTTGGACTTTCCGGTAAAAAGAACATTCCGATTAAGAGCAGCAACCCCGGGATGAAGGCGACTCCGAGCATCCATCTCCATCCTTCTATGGAACTGAAAAGATAGTTTACGATATAGGCGAGCAAAATACCTGTCATAATCATCAATTGGTTCAAACTAGACAAGGCTCCGCGAATGGAGGTAGGCGCCATTTCGGAAAGATACATAGGTACAAGGGTCGAAGCACTTCCGACAGCTAAACCAAGCACTATTCTGAAAAAGATCAATACCCATGTATTGGGAGCTAAAGCCGTACCTAACGCTCCTATACAAAAAATCGTTGCAGCCATGAGCACCACTTTACGACGGCCTAATCGATCGGACAAGCCTCCACTGATAGCCGCTCCGATCATACAGCCTAATAAAATGGAGCTGACGACGATCCCCTCAGTCCACGAGGTAAGATTCAAATCTTTTTTGATAAACAAAATAGCTCCTGAAATAACCCCGGTATCATAACCAAATAATAGACCGCCCAATGCACCAAAGAAATAAATAAGTCCATTGCTTACTTTCAATTTCATCGATTGACCCTCCCATCACTGATCAGTTTGTTTTTTCATTTCGTTCATTCACATAGTCAAAGCAAAGGAAATGGACGCTATTTCATGGCTCTAAGATCAAATAATTGATGATTGATCGCAACGGTTTGTGGATACACATCTTTATAAACTTGATAAAACGCTTTATATCGTTTAACATTTTCAGGATTGGGTTCATATATTTCAGCTGTTGAAATAAACGCCTCCGCACATTCCTCAAGCGATGAAAACCAACCTAATCCGACTGCGGCAATCATGGCAGCCCCCATGCCTGGTCCTTGCTCGTTTTGCAATTTCACCACTTTTGCATTAAATACATCGGCTTGGATTTGCAGCCACAAATCGCTTTTAGCGCCGCCGCCAATCGAGACAACCGTATCGATCGTCTTGCCATAATTACGGAATATTTCAACGCTTTCGTTGATAGAGAAAACGATCCCTTCTATAACAGCTCGGACAAAATCCCGTTTTTGATGAGAACCATCAATTCCTGTAAATGTTCCTCTTATTTTGGCATCTGCATACGGGGTCCGTTCCCCCACTAAATAAGGAGTGAATATCAAACCATTCGCACCGATTGGTGATAAAGACGCTTCTTCCAATAAATGAGAAAAAGATTCATTTGCGGCAAAGGTCTCCTTAAACCAATTTAGACTGTAGCCTGCAGCAAGCGTTACGCCCATCGTATAGTAGGCATCTTTTTTCCCATGATTAAAAAAATGTACTTTTCCTCCAAAATTTCGATTTTTGTCGTTCTCATAGGATAGAAAAACACCGGATGTTCCGATACTGCACAGTGCTTTTCCCTCTGACAAAATACCAGCGCCGATGGCTCCACAAGCGTTGTCAGCTCCACCGGCAAAAACTTTGGTAGAGGGGGATAAGCCTGTTTTTTCAGCCACTTCAGGCAGCAGGTTCCCTACATAATCTTCTGTTTCAACTAAAGGCGGACAAATGCTGATTGGAATTTCTAACGTGCGGAGTATATCCGTACTCCAAGACTTATTGAGAATATCCAAAATAAGAGTGCCGGCAGCATCCGAATAATCCATGTTTAATTGTCCGGTCATACGAAAACGCAGATAATCTTTTGGCAGTAAAAAGACGCTCGCTTTGCTTAAATTTTCAGGTTCTTGTTCTTTTACCCAAAGCAATTTTGGCAAAGTGAATCCTTCTAATGCAGGGTTTTTGGTGATTTCAAGCAATTTGCCGCCTAATTGCTGATCAATCTTCTTACATTGCGGCGTCGTTCTTGTATCGTTCCATAAAATCGCATTTCGAATCACATTGCCATGTTCATCAAGCAGCACGAGACCGTGCATTTGTCCAGAATAACTGATTCCTTCAATATCATCCGGATGCACGTTCGATTCCTCAACCAGTTGTTTCAACGCCAATATCGTTTTTTGAACCCATTCTTCAGGATCTTGTTCACTATAACCAGGTTGTCGTTGAATAAGCGGATAATCTTTTGATACCGAATGCTTCACTTTCCCATTTTGGTCGACCAGCAACACTTTTACAGAACTTGTTCCAAGATCAATACCAATGACATATTTCATCTTTAATCTCCTCGCTGTTCATTAGAAAGGTGAAACGAACGGCTGTCTCTTAAAAGCGTCCACAAGAGGGTATGACCTTGTTCGAAAAAGGGACAGCCGCTCTTCATACCTGTTTTGTTTATTCATATTGATGAAGCATCAAAAGTCATTAAGCGAAATTTTCGGCATAGGCTTCTTGAACAATGTACTGATTCAAGGTAGTTTTTAATTTTTCTATTCTACCAGACTCATTGACAATTTCTTTTTTATCAATAATATAGTTTTCTAGTGATTTAAAATCAGCTTTACCGGAAACAATTTCGGCGCCGATGCCTTCTTTATAACTGCTGTAGCGTTCTTCGATGAAATCATCAAAAACACGATCTTCAATGAGTCGATTCGCTACTTTTAAACCTAGAGCATAGCTGTCCATTCCGGCGATATGAGAATAGAATAAATCATCAGGCATAAAGGAAGATCTACGCGGCTTGGCATCGAAGTTTAATCCGCCTTTTCCGAGACCGCCATTTTTAAGAACTTCATACATCGTAAGAGTCGTTGCATACAAGTCCGTTGGAAATTCGTCTGTATCCCATCCAAGAAGCGGGTCCCCTTGGTTGGCATCCAATGAACCAAGAAGTCCGTGGATTCTGGCTACGCGAATTTCATGTTCAAATGTATGTCCCGCTAATGTTGCGTGGTTCGCTTCCAGATTCAATTTAAAGTCTTTGTCTAAATCATACGTTTTCAAGAATGCGATCGTAGTGGCCGCATCAAAATCATATTGGTGTTTCGTAGGTTCTTTTGGTTTCGGTTCAATTAAAAATTGACCTTCAAAACCAATTTCTTTCGCATAATCAATCGCCATATGGAAGAATCTGACCATATTCTCTTGTTCAAATTTCATGTCGGTATTCAGCAATGATTCATAGCCTTCTCTACCGCCCCAGAATACATAGTTTTCAGCGCCTAATTCTTTGGCGATTTCGAGCGCTTTTTTCACTTGTGCAGCAGCATAAGCAAAAACATCGGCGTTACAAGAAGAGGCAGCTCCATGAACAAATCTAGGATTTGTAAACATATTTGCAGTGTTCCATAGAAGTTTTACATGACTAGTTTTCATGTAATCTTTTATCATGGAAACGATCACATCAAGATTTTTATTCGTTTCTCTTAACGTATCCCCTTCAGGAGCAATGTCGCGATCATGGAAGCAGAAATATGGATTGCCTAATTTTTCAAAAAATTCAAAAGCTGCTTCTACTCTTGCTTTTGCTAAATCCATGCCCTTTAAATGATTCCAAGGACGAATCATCGTTCCTGCACCAAACGGATCAGATCCATCTTGGGTAAAAGTGTGCCAATAAGCAACCGAGAAACGTAAATGATCTTTCATCGTTTTCCCCGCAATGACTTCGTCGGGATTGTAATAACGAAATGAGAGATCACTTTTTAATGAATTTCCGGAATAACTGATTTTGCCGACATTAGGAAAGTAAGTCATTTAAGTTACCTCCTCGATTGAATGTTTTAGATAATGAAAGCGAATTCAAATTGCATCAAAAAAATATATCGATGCGTACTTTGTTTAACCAATAAACTAAGTACACCTTCATACTAGCACCACCATTTTTAAAATTCAATATTTTTTTTGAATAAAAAATACGATACAATAAAAATGTCTAGAAAAAGACAAAAATGAAAATTTAGTTCGTTTATTGACTATACAAACTAAGAAAGAGGATGTTCATGAAAACAGCGGATCAAACTTTTGTAAAGGTCCACAATCAAAAAATTATATTAAAAAACATCATCAACCATTATCCAGTTTCAAGAGCGAAATTATCCAAAATAACCAATTTGAACAAAGCAACCATTTCTTCTCAAACCGCATTGTTAATTGAAAAAAATCTCGTATCTGAGATAGGTACAGGCTCATCAAGCGGAGGGAGAAAACCTGTATTGCTTGTTTTTAATAAAGATGCAGGTTATGCCATCGGAGTCGATTTAGGAGTCACTTATATTTTAACCTTATTAACAGATTTGGAAGGAAACGTCATATTTTGCGATTACTATGAAATCTCGGATAATTCTTTTGAAGCCGTCAAACCCATTCTGTTAGAAAGAATCCAATTGGTGGCCAGCAAAGCTCCAAAATCGCCGTATGGCATAATCGGAATTGGAGTTGGTGTTCATGGTTTTGTGAATAAAGATCAGTTGGTGTTATTTACTCCTAACTCTAAGTGGAAAGATGTTGATTTGAAAACTTTATTGGAAAACCATTTTCATTGTCCAGTCCTGATTGATAACGAAGCAAACGCCGGGGCTTACGGCGAGAAATTGTTTGGTTCCATCAAACATTGCACAAACAGCATCTATGTGAGTATCGGAACCGGAATTGGCCTCGGCATCATTGTCAACAATGAACTTTATCGGGGAACGGACGGATTTTCCGGTGAAATGGGGCATATGACGATTGATTTCAATGGAAAAAAATGCGGCTGCGGAAACTATGGATGTTGGGAACTGTATGCATCAGAAAAAGCGTTTTACGACAATCTTTCCCAATTAAAAAATATGGAAAAAGTAAATTTAGAACAAGCGAGCAAAATGATCCAAGAAAATGACGGGGAAGCATTAAAGGTGCTGGAAACATTCGGACATTATTTAGGAATCGGTTTGACCAATATTATCAATGCCTTCAATCCGGAAGCGATTGTTTTAAGAAGCAATTTAATCGAAGCGAATCCCATCGTGCTAAATTCTATACAAAGTACAATTTCCTCCAGAATTTCTAGATATGTTCATCAAAGTCATCATATTTATATTTCTCAGTTAAATCGAAACGCTACGGCTTTGGGGGCAGCCTCTTTTATGATTCATCAATTTCTTATGGATTCAGAGTCTTTTCATACAAATAAATGAATGGGGAGAAACAAGATATGAACAGCGTATCTAAAAATGTTGTCAAAGAAACCCGTTTTAATGGAATGTACGCTTATGAATTAAATTGTGATCCATATCAAGCGGTTATTCTTCCAAAGTTTGGAGCAAACCTGATTGCGTTTCGAAATGTAGAAAAGGATTATGACTTTATTCGCGAACCGGCCATTCATGAAATGGAAGATTTTCAACAAAAGCCTTTTTTATATGGCATTCCAGTATTGTTTCCACCTAATCGTTTAGAAGACGGTACTTTTACCTTTTCGGGTAAAGTGTATCATTTTCCTATTAATGAAAAGTCAAAGAATAATCATTTACACGGTTTTTTTCACAGTGCTGTCTGGGAAGTATTTAAACATGGATCTACAGATCGAGAATGTTTTATAGAATTAGTACAAAGTGTAGACGAGCAATCCGAAGTTTTTCGTTATTTCCCGCATCGCTTTAAAGTGCATCTGCGATATACTCTGTCGAAAGAAGGACTAAATCAACAAGTAAAAATCATTAATAACGGTTCAGAATCCATGCCTTTAATGATTGGTTTCCACACAGCCATTAAGGCGCCTTTTTCAAAAAACAGCACAGCGGAAGATTATACGTTGCAATTGACCATAAAAGATCGAGTAGAATTGAATGAACGGTCATTACCAACCGGAAATCTATTGCCTTTGAATGAAGAAGAGAAAAAAATCGCAACAGAAAGTTTTTCTCCGTACTATCAACCACTCGATCATCATTATGTGGCCCAAGACGGAAAAAATCGAATGGTGTTAACGGATCAACGCGAAAAAATCTCTCTTATATATGAGACAAGTTCAGAATTTCGCTTTTGGATGCTGTTTAATCAAGATGCAAAAAGTGGATTTTTTTGCCCGGAACCACAAACAAATATGGTGAACGCACCTAATATCGCACTTCCATTTGAACAAACCGGAATGATTGAATTATCAGGAGGATCAGAGTGGTCCGCTCAATCTCGCCTTTATACGGAACCGTTGTAATATCTCATATCACGCTCGTACGGACATAATGTATCTATACATGCCATCTACTGGGTAAAATTCAGATTGTTGGTCTGTTCGAAGTTGTTTACAATAATTCATCCCATTAGATTTCGAATGGTTAGTATTAAGTACTTCCAATGTATGGAACCATTCAGCAACAAAACAAGGTATAGGACAATAAAGTCCTATACCTTCAAATCCATCATTATTGAATTCGCAACTCTTCTGTCAAAGTTCTTCTTTTTTTGCTTTTTATCTACTTTTTTTGTTTCATACAAGTCTTCGTTTGGACCGACTTCCCTTTCTATCGCTCGAACCAAACGGCTTTTTTTAAATGTTCCGCACGTGTTCGTCGTCTTATTTATTATTGTCAAAATGTTTCAATGCTTCCCTTCTGCTCAACGGTTTGAGTTCATGACGAGCCACAAACGTTTTTACGCTGTCAGGTCGGGTTTTGGCATACTCACGCAGCACCCATCCTATCGCCTTTTGAACAAAAAATTCGTTGCTGCCCGCTCTTCTTAAGATATAACGAAAGAGACGCTCATCATCCATATTCCCTCGGTAAAAAAGTTGATATAATATCGCAGACCTCTGGAGCCAGATATTTTCACTTTCAATCCAACGGTCAGGATATTGTGAAATCAGTTCAGGATATGTTTGAAATAAATATCCCATGATATGTGGGGAAAGTACATCGATTGTATCCCACCATGACTTAGTGACGAGTAATTTTTCCAACCATGTCATATCCAATGGGCGTAAGCTTTTCTTTTTCATTTCGATCAAGTCAAGAGCGGCTCTTTGATATTCACGTTCTGGCATACCCCAAAGTATCTGAATCACTTTCTCAAGATTCTCATTTGACGGTACACCATGTTCTTTCACAAACTGTTTCGTCACTTTCCTTCGAATAGGAGTTCGAATGCCCAAAAACGGAAATTGGTTTTTCATGTATTTTTTTTACCACTCAGCGAATTCAGCGTTTGCATGGCTGGTATATAATGAAACAAGATTTTGAATATAGGAATTCAATTGTTCATTCATCCTTCTTTTCCCCCACATGACTATTTATCTTTCAACAATACAATACTTATCAGTAAGCACCAATTCAATATTTTCGATTCCATCCAAAAACCGCAAATTGATTTTTGAACCTTTTTCTTATCGCCAGAAGGAAACTTTTTTCCGCTGGTCGAATATTTGATCATACGAACAGCTAAGTCGTGCCATGATGGTTTTGAAATCACTCAAGTATTTTGACAGAGGATGGAACATTAACCGGGGAAGCGATTACCTTTTACTAAACCTTAGATAGGTTACAACAGATCTAAACGAGGGATAGTTTTATTTCGATGCCCCCTTTTTCGTTTGACTGTGTGATTGTCTGCGGGATCATCTTTATAAAAAAACAGATACTGCGTTTGATGAATTTTGTATTTCAATCTTACACAGTCTCTTCTGGATTAGCATAAAATACCGAGGAATTCACCTATCCAATAAGTTTCATAAGGAGAGCAATCAGAATGAATTCTTTAAAGAGGAAAGGAAATTATGGAATTGATGCACCCTTTATCCCACTTTCTTATGCTTTGATTGGTCTTGTTTTGTTGATTTCCAGTATTGTATTGATTTACCAATCCCATATTTGGGCTTTCTGGCTTTTGGTTTATAGTCTCTTTTTGCTGACCTGCGCTTTCTTCTTTTTGCACACATCGATGAAAGGAAAATTCGAAATATGGGAAAATATTTTCTCCAATCTCAATATTCCGGAAAACTCCAAAATACTCGATATGGGATGTGGACATGGAACGGTGTTAATTATGGCGGCCAAACAGCTTGGAAAAGAAGGACAAGCGGTAGGTATTGACCTATGGCGCAAAGTGGATCAATCAGGCAATGACAGAAAGGCGACAGAAAAAAATGCCGAAATTGAAAACGTTGCTGACAAAATTGTCCTTCATACAGCCGACATGATGGACCTTCCCTTTCAAGACAACATATACGATTATGTGTTTAGCAGCCTGGCGATTCATAATATTAAGGATAAGCAAGGCAGAGAGAAAGCCGTACGGGAGGGTTTTCGAGTTTTGAAACCAGGAGGAACATTGGTAATAGTGGATATTGTTAGAACGAAGGAATATCTAAATGTATTAAAGGACCTTTCTGCCGCCAATGTCAGTCATACGCTTGCCGGTTGGAAAGGCTGGTGGACAGGTCCTTGGATGCCAACGCATATTATAGTGGCTAAAAAATCAAAATGAGTTTAAAAACGATTGAAAGTGGGCAGCGACCAAAACCAATGTCGGGCAATGACTAACAACTCCATCCTTCATTATGCTTTGAAATAAAGATCATTCTAGCGCATATCCGGTCAACCAAAAATATCTGGTTGACCTCATCATATGAATCAGTGCGATTGTCAAATTTTCGACGGTTATTGCACAGCGTTTTGATGCTCTTTAAATCCTAAAATGAAACCACTATTTCACATCGTTCGATTATTCGAACGATGTTTTTGTATATTCGTTTTCTGATTTCATTCGAGAACAACTAGCTGTTCTTATTTTAGAAATAAAAAATTATCTTGGCATCTTAAAAAAATTCTCTCTTTCTGCAGATATCCAAGGTTGTAAATTTTCTTTGCTCTCCTGAACCAATCGATTGACAAGTACATCATGCCAGATGTAATTCTCCAATAACGATACATGTACATCATCATCCGTATAGAAGGCATTGCCGTTTTGTTCCACCGGATGGCCATAAATCATTTCTTTTCCGTCTACAGAAATGATAAACCATTTCTTATTTCCAATCTGTTCTACATAATCTGTCTTCCGATGTACCACCAAGTCTTTTAAAGGATTCTCAACCTGAAAGACAATGCCCTTAAGACTGCAGGTTTGCTGTTTCTCTCGCAAGTCGTCTACTAGTTGTTCATACATAAAATCCCAAATGGACAATATAATTCGGTGCTTGGCCCGCCGAATCAGAATACGACAAAATGACAGGATGTTTTCTTCTCCTTTTATCGTTATCACACGTTTATCAGCTTTGATCTCTTGTTTCTCAAACCGTTTTAATTCATTTTTTATAGATGAAAAGGTGACATCCCACTGCTTTTTAATCGATTCTAAAAACACATCAACCGGTAATGGGGAAAATTGTGCAGCTCCGTTTACATCCTCTTTCACCACTATCCCTTTTTTCTCTAATCCTTCTAAAACTTCATAAATGCGCGATCGAGGTATACCTGAATGTTTGCTAATCTGGTAAGCGCTGGACGTACCTAAATGAACCAAAGATACATAGGCTTTCGCCTGGTATTGATTAAAACCAAGCAGCTGAAGTTCTTGTGAAATTTTATCCATATTGAAACCATCCTCATCAAACCATTCAAAATTTACTTTTATAGTATCCTTTACGGACGATTTAGTAAATGATTCCTCTATATGATGGCCAATCTTTTATAAAAGTTCTTTTCTAATTATTAGTGTAATTATTTCCTGATATTTGTCTGTATTTTTTATTCACAAAAGTACATTCATTTGTTATGATCATTTTAGTTACCACTATAGTAATTACTAATGTTCATGGATATTATACGGATCCGGTTAAGGGATTTGGAACAGTCTCCGTTATGATATGTTGCTAACCTAAATTGGAGAAGTATCTGTTTTTTTCGTTACGAACGATTTTCTTAGATAAAGAACGCCGATAACATCTATTGAAAATAAATCAGCTATTGATCTTTCAATAGATAGATCAATAGCTTTTCATTATTCTAGGAGGAATGCATATGGACGATATCAACTTTTACATATTGGGCTTCTTAGTACTCGCCGGTTTTATAGCTTCTTTCGTAGATTCAGTAGTTGGCGGAGGGGGATTAATATCAATTCCGGCTTTAATGTTTACAGGATTGCCCCCTTCCGCAGCCATTGCGACCAATAAATTAGCCAGTACAATGGGGGCTTTAACGAGCACAATCTCGTTTATTAAATCAGGAAAAGTAAATTTTTCTCTTGTATCTAAGCTTTTCCCTTTAACTCTTATAGGTTCTTTTTTAGGTGCATTTGTTGTAAAACATATATCATCAGAAATATTAAAACCGTTGGTTCTAGTGTTGCTTATTGCCGTTGCCATCTACACGATCTTAAAAAAAGATTGGGGCAAAGACTCTCGATATCAAGGGATGAATTTGAAAAAAAGCATCCTTTTTGCATTAGTCGTTCTCTTGATTGGCTTTTATGATGGATTTGTAGGTGCCGGTACAGGTTCTTTTTTGTTATTTTCTTTTCTAATCATCGGGTTTGATTTTATCCAATCTGCCGGCAACGCCAAAGTCCTTAACTTTGGCAGCAACATCGCTGCACTCACCATGTTTCTGTACTTGGATGCCGTCCATTTTGCATATGGCATTCCCATGGGCATTGCTATGATCCTCGGAGCTTTAGTAGGCTCAAACTTTGCCATTAAAAAAGGGGCATCGTATGTAAGAATTTTATTTATCATTGTTACTGTTTTTCTTATTGGAAAAAATATTCTAGATTATTTGCACCTTTTTTAATAAATAAGGCTGACTCAAAAAATCATCTTCTCAGGCTTTTTGAGTCAGCCTCAACATATGGACAAAAAAGCGACGTTCGTTACATCTACAACTCCTTAGACAATGTCAAAATATTAAATTTTTTCTTCTTTCTACGAACAATTATTACATAGATGAATTTGTTCTGATCATCCTTTCAGATTGATTCCTCTTTTTTATAGACCAATGTCTTTTGATGTTGAAACCGTTCAACAATCTGTTGGGCGATGGCTTCGCCTATTGGAATGGAGGCCGTGGCTGCAGGAGATGGCGCATTGCATACATGCAATGACCTTTTCCCTGAGAAAATAGCAAAATCGTCTACCATGCTTCCATCCTGCATAATAGCCTGCGCTCGCACCCCCGCCTGGGCAGGAACGATATCTTTCTCCGTCAACTCCGGTATGAGTCGCTGCAAGCTCCGCAAAAACGCTTGTTTGCTAAAGGAACGAACCATTTCTTTCATGCCTTCTCTCATATTCGGCATCGCCATCTTCCAAAAACCCGGATATGCTAAAATCTCCAAAAGATCTTTAAGGTTTATATCTTTTTTCGTATATCCTTCACGTTTAAAGGCCAAAACCGCATTTGGCCCTGCATGAACCTCTCCGTTCATCATCCGGGTAAAGTGAACCCCAAGAAACGGGAAATCGGGATTTGGTACCGGGTAAATCAAATGATTGACAAGATACCGTTTTTCCGGCACTAGCTCATAATACTCGCCTCGAAACGGCACAATTTTCATCCCCGTTTTCATGCCAACCATTTTAGCCATACGATCGCTGTGCAAACCGGCACAATTAATGAGAAAACGTGTCTGTATGGTACCCCGGTTTGTTTCGATCGTCACATGATCCATATTTTCTACGATGTTTTCCACTCTCACACCAAGACGAATATCCCCTCCACTTTCCTGAATGAGGCGTGCAAATGTAGAAGATACACCTCGATAATCTACAATTCCACAGCTCGGTACCCGAATAGCACCTGTACCATTTACATGCGGCTCGATCTCTTTCAATTCTTCAGGACCGATTTTCTTTACATCCAATCCATTCTGCAAACCACGTTCATAAAGCTCCTCCATAATTGGAAGTTCTTTCTCTTCTGCGGCCACGATCACCTTGCCGCATATTTCGTATGGAATGCCGTGTTCTTCACAAAAATGAACCATCGCTTTGTTGCCTTTACGGGCGAATTGTGCCTTGAGGCTGCCCGGTTTGTAATAAATGCCCGAATGGATAACGCCGCTATTATGACCTGTTTGATGATGAGCCAATTCGTTTTCTTTTTCTATTACCACCATTTTTGAGTTTGGAAAACGTTTTGCGAGTGCCATACCTGTAGATAATCCAATAATTCCACCGCCAATGATCGAAAAATCATACATGTATATCCCTCTTTTATAGTAAATTCCTTAGCAAAAAGGGTAATTCACCTTTTTTTCATCCATGAAAACATGCTTAACTTCTAAATATTCGTCTATTTCCTGACAGCCTCTCGTCGTCCCATCACACATTATCAAGCCTTCAAACAGCGCTTGAGCAATGCAGGAACGGCATCATTTCTCTACTCATTCAAAATTCTATAGCTGCTTCTAAGACTCTAACAGCATTACGAATATTTGGTGTATAAAAATATGCCGCCATTCGCTATACAATGTTGCGGTCAACATCTGTTTTTATCGATATCCTTTCATTTTGAACGAGGAAAGCGTATCCAATAGAAGCAAGGCAGCAAATCATGGCCGGTATTATAAGTGCCCATGTAAAGTTTTGAAACTGATAAACTAAAAATCCTGTTAGAGCCGGGGCTATCCATCCGGCTAAATTCCCTACGAAGTTCTGCAAGCCGGCTAACTTTCCTTCAGCCCCCTTTGGAGCAACATCTGAAACAGTTGCCCATAAAATACCCGCGGCCAATCCCTCTCCACCAATGGCGATGGAAAGCAAAATAATCGCCATTGTCGTATTTTCTATATAAATAGTTGGAATGATCGCTAAAGGAAACAGCATGCCAATAGCTAAAATCGTTTTTCTAGCCTTTATCGAATTCCATTGTTTTTTTATTAAACTATCTGACAAATAACCTCCCAGAATATTTCCGATAAAAGACATAATCCAAGGCAGCATAGTGAAAAAACCAGCTTTTAAAAGTGTCATTTTTCTTTCAACTACAAGGTAGGTAGGAAGCCAAGTCATCATTAAATAAGTAAGATAATTGTGTGCAAATAAGCCAAATAGCAGCCCCCAGGCACTTTTATATTTTAAAAATGGAAACGGAGAAGCCATTTTCGTTGTTTTTTGGTTTGTATCGATTTTACCGGCTTCAATATACTCCACTTCTGCTTCGTTTGCGATTGCGCTTTGATGGGGATGATTCCTAAAATAGTGCAGCCAGAATAAAAGCCAGATAAATCCAATAGATCCAATTCCAATAAATGAAGCTTTCCATCCCCAGTTTTCTATCACCCACGCTATCAACGGCGTTGTAAGTCCAATGCCGATAGCAGTCCCGGAATTAAAGATTCCATTGGCAATGCCTCTTTCGCGTGTAGGCAGCCAATCTGAAATCACTCGTGTATTTGTGGGAAAAGCGGGCGCTTCTCCTATTCCCATTAAAATGCGAAGACCAATAAGCGTGCCAATCGAACGGCCGAATGCAATGAATATTGTACATAAAGACCACCATACGATCGCAACCGCATACGTTAAACGAGCTCCTAATTTATCGACAATGACCCCTACCGGAACTTGCATTATGCATACGACCAAAAAAACGCTGATCCCAATATTCCAAATTCAACAGCGGAAAGCGAAAGATCTTCCATCATAGAAGGACCTGCCACCCCAATTATGGCCCGATCCATATAATTGATCGTGGTCGCAAAGAAAAGGAGAATAACAATAATCCACCTTCCATTGGTTTTTTTCATCTATTCACCTCTTGATTTGTCAAAGTGTTCATTAAGCAATCTTGTTTGTATCAACATATTCTTTATATTTTGAGAAAATAATTGATGTCGGCGTCACGTTTTAATCAGGAATGAAATGCCGTGAACTAGTAATCACTCAAATCACCATGATAGGCTTTCTCAATAATCAGTTGAATATCAGAGGCTTTTGTAAGTCTTGGATTCACAAATACATTTCCGCTTCTCATGGCATCCTCCACTAGTTTGGGTAAAACTTCTAACGAAACTCCCAAATCTTTAATGTTAAGGGGAATTTTCATCGCTTTATTCATTTCAATGACAGCTTCGATCGATTTATCAGCTGCCTCGATAGCAGACAAACCACGAACGTCTTTTCCTAAAGCGACGGCAATCTCTTTATACGAATCTACACAGGCTCGTAAATTAAATTTCATCACAAAAGGGAGCAGTACAGCATTCGCAATACCATGAGGAATATTAAAAACTCCTCCCAACGTATGTGAAATGGCATGAACATTCCCTAAACGCGACTGGGAGAAAGCCACCCCTGCGATCATGGAAGCTACAAGCATTTTTTCCCTGCTTTCTATATCTGTTCCTACAAAGTATGTTTTTAACACATTTTCTCCGATCATCCTAATGGCGTGAATCGCCAATGCTTGACTAACAGGGTTCGCCGCTTTGGACGTATAAGATTCAATAGCATGAGTTAATGCGTCCATACCCGTTGATGCCGTGATCTCTTGGGGTAAATGCAAAGTGAGAGCCGGGTCCAATATAGCCAGTTTTGGATGCAAATATGAACTGAGTACGCCTAATTTAAAGGCCGTTTTTTTATTGGTTATCACGGTGGAATTCGTGATTTCGCTACCCGTCCCAGCTGTAGTCGGAATGGCAATGATGGGAAGTGGAGGATTTGGGATCTTTTCTACTCCTTCATAATCTAAAATACTACCGGGATTGGTCGCCATCACTGCTATTCCTTTTGCACTGTCGATGCTGCTTCCGCCTCCTACAGCTAATACTGCATCACTTTTCAATTGCTTCAAATAGTCCGTACCTCTTTGAATCGTTTCAGCTGACGGGTTCGGCTCCACCTCATCAAAAATTTCATAGTCAATATTCTCGGTTAAAAGCGACTTTTTAATTCCTTCTAACAAGTTTGCCTCCCGTATCCCTTTATCTGTAACGATCAATACACTAGCAATCCCTAATTCTTTCACCCATTCCCCCGTTTTTTCAGCTATTCCGTAACCACATTCCACTCTTGTCGGCATAAAGTAACGATAAGATCTTAAAGACATCGCTTTTCACTCCATTTCATAAACAGTCCTCTTGTTTCTGATCCTTTTTCTTTTCGTTCCAAACATCGAATAACTAAACAAATGTCATTCTGAATTATCTAAATTTTCATTCATTTGTTCCAAACCTACTCCTCGAGTCATATTGGAAAACGTGGTTGTTTGTTCTTTTTTTATCGCTATTAGTAACAGGCTTGCCACTACAAGCAAAGCACCTAGAAAGAACAAGGCTATTTTCACGTTTCCAGTAGCTTCTTGAATCATCCCTATTCCATAAGGTCCCACAAAGCCACTTAAATTGCCAACTGAGTTAATGGCCGCGATGCCAACTGCAGCAGCTGAACTACTAAGAAGTTGAGTTGTTAAAGACCAAAAAGGACCATAAAAGCTATAGATGCCTGCCACTGCTATCGCCATCATGATGATGGATAAGAAGGGAACGGAAGTCAGACCAGAACCGATCAATCCTAAAGCCCCTACAACAAGCGGGATTGCTGCATGGTAACGTCTCTCCCCTGAGAGATCAGAGCGATGAGACCAAAAGTTCATAGCAATCGCACCCGCAACATACGGAATCATTGTCAGTAATCCAATTTGGGTGTTAGATAACACATTCGAAAATAATTGAATCATTTGAGGCAGCCAGAACCCTATTCCATACATTCCTATGCTGAAAATAAAGTAAATTAGAGCTAGATACCATACTTTAGGATTTATGAAAGATTGCTTCAAACTAGGATGATTGGCATGCGACAATGCTTTTGCATTTTTTTCTTTCTGCAATTCTTCCATTAACCATTTCTTCTCCTCGTCAGCAAGCCACTTTGCTTGTTCCGGACGATCCGTTAAATAGAAAAAAGTTATAATCCCTAACAGAACGGATGGTATCCCTTCCAAAACAAACATCCATCTCCATCCCTCCATCCCCAGCCAATGAATATGGTCCATAATCCATGTAGAAACGGGTGCCCCGATAATATACGAAATGGGGATCGCCGTCATAAACATAGCAACAGCTTTTGCCCTCTCGCCGGCTCTAAACCAATAAGTAAGATACAAAATAATTCCCGGAAAAAACCCAGCTTCCAATGTTCCAAGTAAAAATCTTATTATATACAGCTGCACAGCATTATGAACAAAGCCTGTTACGACGACCACGATTCCCCAAGTGACAAGGATTCGGGCCAGCCATTTTCGTGCACCAAAGTGTTCTAATAAAATGTTGCTTGGGATTTCAAAAACAAAATAGCCTATGAAAAAAATACCGGAAGCCATTCCAAACATTTGGCTCGTCAACCCTAGCGCCTTATTCATCTCCAGTGCTGCAAAACCTATATTGGCCCTATCCAAAAACGTAATAATGTACAACAGAATAATAAAAGGAACAATTCGTCTTGTAATTTTTTGAGTCACTTTCTTTTCAAAAAATAATGCATCAGTCATCATTCCCATCCCCCTATTGTTCAGTTGAAAATCCACCATATATTAAAGCGCTTTCATAATGATATAAAAAAACAATCTAAATGACAGGTTTTGCTATTCTGTTTTTGTAATACAAATTTATATAACAAATTGATGTTGTTATATTGTTTTTTTCGTCTTTTTTGTTTATTATAATCTTCAATAAATTAATTGTAAATTGTTTATTTTCTAAAAATTAAAATATTTATATTATGAAAATTGTTATACAAATTTTTAACTTGTTAGACAAATTATGATTTCAATGATGGAAAGGAGCAAGATGATGTCCAAAAAAGAAAAAGTTTCGCAAATCATATCGCGTGAATTACTCAACCAAATTGAAATAGGAAGGTTTCCTCCTGGTTCAAAGCTGCCGACTGAAATGGAATTAGCCGCTCAATATGGTGTAAGCAGAGTACCGATTCGCGAGGCTTTAAGCATGCTTCGTGCTGCCGGTGTCATCTCTTCACGTCAAGGAGGAGGAAGTTATGTAGAAGAATCGACCACTTCATCCTTATTAAAGAGAATTCGAATCGAAAGCGATGATGTGGAAAGTATTAAATATCTTTTTGAAATGAGAAAAATTTTAGAGCCTGAAGCAGCCTATTTAGCCTCACTTAGACGAACGCCTGAGCAACTTGAGCAAATGAAGCAAATTTTAGAAAGAATGGAAAACGAAACGAACGAACAGGGAACGAGTTCAACCGAAGCAGATCTTCAATTTCATCGTTCCATTATTTTGGCTACTCACAATCCCGTATTGATTCAAACTCTGGAAAATTTATCCTCACTTTACGAAAAAACTTTAAAGATCACACTTCGCCCGAATGTAGAATTAAAACAAAAACGCAAAGCTGTCCACGAAGAACATCGCAATATTTTTTTAGCCATCGAAGCGGAAGAACCAGAACTTGCTAAAATCCAATGCCTTATCCATTTAAAAAATGCAGAAAGAAAACTGAGTCTGCTCTTAAAGGATTACAACATATAACCGTACAGAAAGTGAGAGATTCAAATGAAGGTAGTCACTTCGCGTCATATTGAAGAAATCAAAAAAATCGTAAAAACCGGAAAAGTATGGACAGACGAAAGCGATCGTTTTAGCTACTCATTCGATGCTTCTTTCGGAACCTTTTTACCCGATGTGGTGATTCAAACAAAGAGCGTGGCAGAATTGGCTGAACTTGTGAAACTTGCCAACCGCGAAAAAATCCCCGTCTATCCTCGCGGTCAAGCCACATCTTTAAGCGGCGGTCCCCTGCCGGTTAAAGGAGGCATGGTATTCGATTTATCGGTATTAGACGATTTGCTTGAAATTCATGAAGAAGATTTGGTCGCTGTCGTTTCTCCGGGAGTCTTAACCGCCCAGATTCATAAGGCAGCTGAACAAAAAGGATTCATGTTTCCTCCGGATCCGAGCAGTGCGCACGTATCGACAATCGGCGGCAACTTAGCCGAGAATTCAGGCGGACCAAGAGGCTTAAAGTATGGAGTGACAAAAGATTATGTGATTGGTTTGGAAGTCATTACCCCCGAGGGAAACATCATTAAAACCGGAGGACGCACAGTAAAAAACGTAACGGGCTACGATTTGACGAAACTTATTGTCGGTTCAGAAGGCACTCTTGGGATTATTACGAAAGCCGTGTTGCGTCTTCTTCCCAAACCACCCGCTTCTGAAACGATTATGGCAGTATTCGATAGCCTTGTTGATGCCGGCAGCGCCATTTCCAAAACTTTATCATCCGGAATTTTGCCTGCCAAAATGGAGCTGATGGATCAATCCTCCATCATAGCCGTCGAACAATATGAACCATTAGGATTACCAACAGATGCTGAAGCCATCATTCTGATTGAGCTGGACGGCCATCCTTTAGCATTAAAAGATGAAATCAAAAAAGTCGCTGAACTATGCCATGCGGTGGGAGCACGGTCGGTCCACATTCCCCAAAACGAAGCGGAGAAAACGGAAATCTGGAAAGCCAGAAAGCTAGTTTCACCGGCAATCGCACGGATTAAACCGACCAAAATTTCAGAAGATGCCACTGTACCACGAAGCAAAATTCCTCTAATGTGCGCAAAATTGCAAGAAATTCGCGATAAATATAAGGTTCACCTTGTCGTGTTTGGTCATGCAGGGGATGGAAACCTGCATCCCAACATCATTTGCGATCAAAATGATCAAGAAGAAATGCGCCGCGTAGAACAGGCCGTCGCCGAGATTTTTACCGCAGCCGTCGAACTTGGCGGGACGCTTTCCGGTGAACACGGCATCGGGACAATGAAATCTTCTTTTATGGAAATGGAGTTAGGCCCCATCGGTCTGGACATGATGAAGCGTATCAAAAAGGCATGGGATCCAAACAACATTTTGAATCCAGGAAAAATTTTCCCTAAAGAGGGTCAGAAATGGGAGTTGACTTAAAATGAAACCATCTTTGGAACAACTGAAAAAAGAATTTCTATATGAAAAAACAAACAGGTGTGTACAATGCGGCTATTGTCTGCCAGTCTGTCCAACATATGTAACCATGAGAAAAGAAACACACTCGCCACGCGGGCGAATCCATCTCATCAAAATGGTCGGTGAAGGAAAAATAACCGATTTATCTGCGCTCGAACAACCTCTCGATTTATGCCTTGGTTGTCGTGCGTGCGAAACGGCTTGTCCAACCGGAGTGGAATATGGATCCATTCTTGAAGCCGCTCGAGCGGCAATGGCCAAACGCAAAAAGCTTTCCGTTCCGGCCCGTTTGCTGCGGAAAGCATTGCTGAAAAAAGCCATTCCAAATCGTCACATGATGAAATGGTCAGGAAATGCATTTTGGTTTTATGAAAAAAGCGGAATGCGAAAACTCGTGCGCAAGTCAGGCGTTTTAAAAAAATTGCCCTATCATCTGGATGAATTCGAAAAAATCATCCCGCAAACCGTTTCACCTTCAGAACGCAATCAAGATTTCGTCAAAATAAAATCCAAAGGTGAAAAAAAAGCAACAGTGGCTTTTTTTACAGGCTGCATCATGGACTCCATGTTTCATCGCATTAACCGCTTATCTGTACAACTGCTTGCCGAAGCAGGCTGCGATGTGATCGTCGTACCGAATCAGACTTGCTGTGGCGCCCTTCATGCACATTCCGGAGAATTAGAAGAAGCTAAACGCCTTGCCAAACAAAATATCGCTGCATTTGAACAGGAAGAGGTGGATTTCATCGTCCACAATGCGGGAGGATGCGGAGCTATGCTTTATGAATATGACCATTTGCTTGCGGATGAAAAAGAATGGGCTGATAAAGCCTCTACGTTCTCTGCTAAAATAAGAGATATCAGCCAGGTATTGATCGCTTGCGGAGGACTTCCAAACCTAAAAGCACGTAAAGAAGAACGTGTAACGTATCAACCCTCTTGCCATATGACAAATGTTCAAAAAGTGATTCAAGAACCAATGGATCTCTTAAAAAGCGTGTCAGGAGTTCATTTTATTGAAATGAACCAAGCTGACATGTGCTGCGGTTCTGCGGGAATTTACAATATCATACATTTTGATGCATCCATGAGTATTCTTGATGAAAAGATGAAGAATATGAAAGCCTCCGATGCATCAGTCATTATAACAACCAACCCTGGATGTTTGCTGCAAATGAAGCTTGGAATTGAACGTGAGAAATTATCTTCGTCTGTCCGTGTGCTGCATCTAGTCGAGTATTTGGCTGAAGCAGCGGGAATTTCCTAACTTGCTGCAATGATAAGCCCTCGAATCAAAATAACAAGATGACCAACCATGATTCTGCTGCCGGCGGACTTCTGCCTAAATATCCTGTATCGGCTGTATATATCCTTAGATATCCTTAGAGCCTACTCCTCTATTTCAACGCTATGATGGATCTTATCGGACATCTTACAAAATATAGTGTTAAAGAATTGCCGTCGGCTGCCAATGTTTTGACCCCATTGGAAATCGCCGACCTTTTTTGAGTGATGATCGTTTTATGAGCGCAGATCATGAATGAAGAAATTCGGAAAGGAATTTCTCTTTCATACTTATGGCAATTTCAAAGATTGAAATATCAAACTTAATGTTTTCGAATAAGTCTTCTATGTTTGCCTTTCTCACGCCAGAAAAACTTTTTAAGTATTTTTCCAACCCACTTATAATTTCAGAATATTCTTTCGTTCGATTTTAGTTTTCTATTGTCTTTATCATGGTTTTCGTCCTAATATTTTCTATATTCTTCAATACATTCATGTTTATCCATTGATTCTTGAATGATTTTATTAAACTGTTGTGGTTCGTCTACTCTAAACAAAACTGTATGTGCGTGTTTTTGTATGCCAAAAGGTCCAAAATACTTAACAGGATTTATTAATTTTAATTCCAATTCCGGCTCATCAATCCCTACTGTTGCTTTAAATACGCCTTTTTTGGTTTTAGTAAACATAACATCATCTTTCATGCTAAAAGTTTCTAAAGATTGAATATTGTCGATGTCTATCACCATTTTTCCCGTATACCCGCTATGAATGATGAGTTTATTAGATGTGACAACGATTGGCAGGTACTTGGCCGAATTATATAGAGCGATGGCATAAAAGAAAGCGTAAATATTGATGATGGTGGAAATCCATGCAGCTAATTTATTCCATTGCATGAATAACAGATGGAATACAACCGCATCTAAAGGAAGTATAAGTAAGATCACGATAATAAACGTCTTAAACATCGTTTTTTCATGATATTTGAATAAAAGGCCATTTGGGGGTTTTGGCTTTTTAAACCATACAATCAAAGAATAATAGAATGTTTTAAATTCCATGATGACCGCACCGCGAACGAATGAATTTCCGATCCAACCACTCATAGAATCATCCAGTCGCTCCCAAAAATCTAAGTGCGTGTCATTTTTTAAAGATTTCATTTTTTTGATGGTCAATCGAATACTATTCACGACAAATAGCAAAAATAAAATTTCTACCAGCGCTGCTACTTTTAATATGTAATGAAAATATTGTCTTTCAGTAGATGGGATAATAAGGAAGGCCAATAGGAAACCAATAAAAAATCCTGAAAAAATAGAAAGGATTTTCCTTTTAGAAAAAAGCCAAAACAAAACAGGAAATAATATCGTCAAGGAAAGAGTAATCACTAAATTAGCTTCGTCCGTTAAACTGCCAACACTTTGAACATAAATGTAAGAAGTTGAAGGGATGAACAATAATAATAGGAATTGAATGAGCCTTTTTAAATTCATGCCATGCGCTCCTTTATCGATTTTAATAATAAATTTTCTTTTGTTTGACACCTCTATTACTTAATTCTCCCTTAATTCACTACCTTTCCGTTCAGTCATCTTACCGCTGATAGACGCCACATACAGCTTTCCTAAGTGGTTAAAACAAGCAATTTTTTGTTGATGGCAATTAAGAAATGTAGTGTTTGGCAATTAAGAGTATGCATTATTTATTGCATATTCACCGCTTTACATGGAGTGGCGGGAAGGATAGGCTTGTGTGCCTTGCAAAGTCCTATGGCTTACCCCCTTTGCGAAAATTATACCCGCAGAGGCTCCATGTCAAGCGACATAATATTGGAATTTTATACAGAGAAGTGAATAACCTTATTTGCCATTTGATGCCTTTTTTAATTGCCAAATACACAATTTTTGGAGTAAAGAGTTTTACATGGACTGACTGTAATATCGATAGACTCAGGAAATGGTTAATGTTTTTATAAGTTTTTTAATATGGCACATAAGAAAAACATACATTTTCCCTTTTTCTTCGAGATGATTGAGGTATCTTATAGTTGATAAAAGGTAAAGCGATTACAATATAAGCTAATTTTTATAACAAAAGTTCTGATTTTTTAAATATTTGTTATAATTATAACAGATTTGGAAATGAGTGGGGATATGTCAAAACAAAGAGTAGGAAATGACGTCATTTATAGTGGTAAAAGACAGATTCAAGACCTTGATGCAGGAGAAGATGCTGTCATAAAAAACACCTAGAAAACGGCTTTATGATTACATACTTTAAGTGTAATCATTCAGCTTATTGATTCTCTAGGGCAATAAAAAATGAAGTAATAAAATACATACTTGCAAACATGGATAAATCTATGAATACCTTCATATAACCAGCTGAGAACCAACAGAAAGGTTAATAAAATAACTAAAAATGGAGGCCATCTTCTATGACTAAAAAGATATTTTACATTTTTTGTATGATATATTTAGCAATTGTATTATTTTTGAATTATATTTATGATTTAGAAAATACTACTTTAACTGTTTTATTTGGTGTTTTTCTAGTTTTTGTTATCATTTTCAAAGCTTTATTACAAGGGGAAAAGGAGAAGTGAGAAATGAAAAGTTCAAAAAAGGTATGAAATTTTACTTTCGCTTTATCTAGTCATTTCTTTGTTGTTTTCAGCATTTGGTTTGTTACATCTTTTAAAAAAGCCACAAAACTGGGCCCAAATTCAATATAAAGCGCTGTGTTTACAAAACTTCTAATGCAAAGTTTCTGATGTTAAATACTACAATTAGCTACTCACAAACGCCCCCATATAAATTCAATCTTACCAAGCGAGTTGTATTTAATATTGAAAATACAAAGGCATTTTCTGCATCCGATTTGTTACTAATTTCTCGTACATCGTTTTCAAGTTCAAAAGCAATATTTAGTAAAACGGTCACTGTTGCCGTCCGTTATAACCTTTCTTAATTTGTACATCCATCTCTTCGATTTTCTTTTCAATTCGATTGAGTTGTCGGATGCGTTTTTTATCTGAACGGAAAAGCCACACGATGAACAGAACGAATAACACCAATAATCCAAAACAAATAAGTTGAAAGACCACATTCCTGATATTAATGCTATTCATATTATCGTCCGCAAATATATCATCATTTTATAAATCCAGATAAAAACATCAATCGTTGAGAAAACAGCCCCGTGCACAATTAAAGTTTTGTTGTTAATGGCTACCACATTCCCAATGTTCTCATAATTCCATCGGACCGATGTCTGTAGTTTCAATTCCTTATAGTTAAGATACAAACGCCGGTTGCTCCTGGTGAAATTGGAGAGCTGTACTTGTTTCAATTCCTCAAAGTTAAGATACAAACACCTCTTCCGTTGTCGGTGTCGCAAGGACATACGAGTTTCAATTCCTCATAGTTAAGATACAAACCTAGCGGTTGCTGACTTTATCGAAAGTCAGAAATTGTTTCAATTCCTCATAGTTAAGATACAAACCTCAAAAATAGTTGATAAATCAAGGGATGACATAAAATATAGAGTTTGTTGTTTTTCATTTTATCGTAAAAGAATAATTTTATCTATTTTCTCTTACCACTGATATTTTCTGCATTTTTACCTAGTTGTACTATAAACACATTTTGTCGTCGATCCCTTGGAGTTTTTGCACGATTGGGGGTCGACGACAAATTCATCTTTACAATTCTTGCACGACTCGAAACATCCCAAACCCTTGAGAGTTTTTTCCGCCTATCCCCGTTTGTAATAAGAAGGTTAAATTTTTTGGAGATGACTGTAAGCGAAATTTCCCCAGCCAGGCAGTAATATAGTAGTTTTTAAAAGTCGTAACGACTTTATGTTTTTGAGTGACATGCAATGGTTCGATCAACAACCGCTCTCTTGGCGGTTCTCCGTAATAAGCTTCATACTTGTTGCGAAAATTCACCTCAACTAAATGAGAAAACACTTCGTCATATGGATCAAAGAACTGAGTTTTCCGCTTGCCATCCACCGTTTCATAGGTGCTGTAGACTGTTAAAGGGGAAAGCATCTCTATTTCTACTTCCGAACTTGCCACTTCATCATCCGTTAATTGTATACTTTGTATCTCCAGACATTGATCGCCTAAATGTACTTCATTCTGCAATAAAAAGTATTCTCCCAACTGTTGCGTCAATTCAGGCAAAATAGTCGAAATATGCCAAGAAATTTCATCATCGAACAATATCTTTTTTGAATTCAATTGAATTTTATGCTGGCCAAAAAGTCGGCTGAAAGTAAATAATTTATATGATCGTTTTCCTTTTTGAAATCCGATTTCGTGTAAAAACGTTGCGAACGTTTTATCTTTTAAAGATTGATAGAGCAGCCCTTGAAGCAAATACTGATAATGTAATGGCAACAGGATATCATGATACTTTGGTTTCATCGCCACCGTTAATCGCATAGTAAACCCTTCTTTCGAAAAATAAATTCGTCTCTGCCTTTATAAACCAAAACGGATATAACTTTTATTTCAAAATAATCCCCTTTTTACTACCATCCCTATTGCTTGTATGCTGAACGATCCATTCTTTATTCTTGACAGGTAAGATGCCATCCCCAAAAAGGCCATACCTGGTCAATGGAATAAAATTATTAGGCCTTTAAAAAGCTGGGCAATTAATCGATCATAACTGAAGCAAACGTTCGATCAAACCATGTGTAATTAGTTACAAAAACGGCTATTGACAACACCGCACGAGGTGTCAAGGATAGTGTAACAACGCAAAACTGTCACATTTATTTGAATCTTTTGCATTCGTGTATTCTAAAAAACTCCTTTAAAAGGAATTTCTGATTCAAATAGTAACATCTGAATTGTTATTAGCATTATACAATTTATGTATTTGCACTTTTTTACTGAATAATGAATCAGAGAACACACAAAAACTATATAGCTCCATTGAACAAAGCAAACATGTCACAAACTTATCTATCAAAGTGTTTAAGAAACTCGTCTCTCTTAAATCAATTCCTCATAGTTAAGATAAAAACGTCTGTGTCGTTTGTATATTTCATAAAGTATCTGAGGTTTCAATTCCTCATAGTTAAGATAAAAACGGGTTACTTTTCGTTCAAGCAGTTGATCTCTAAGATGTTTCAATTCCTCATAGTTAAGATAAAAACATGATGGGTTATCTGCGCGCGCTGACAAGTATTTCATAGTTTCAATTCCTCAAGTTAAGATAAAAACCCTGATGGAGATGCCGACTTTATCACCAAAAATATGTTTCAATTCCTCAAGTTAAGATAAAAACCCCAAAAAGCGTTGATGCAGCAACATTTTCATAATCGCGAATTTTTTGTTAATTCCATTTTAAAGTTACAGTAAAAGTTTATCAATCTTTTTCTTTTCTTCGATTTTCTTCTCGAATCAAATTGTCGTCGAACTCCCGGAAAGTAAACGCTATTGGAGGTCGACGACAAAAAAGCGATGAAATCCAGAACTTTTTAAATCTATTTTTCCTTCAATATTCGATGGGCCGATATACGTCTAATATTTTTCTTTTTCAGAATTCGCGGATTTTCATCATGCAACATAAGATGCGAAAGCGAATTTTTTCATAATGAGTTCTTTTAAATAATATCCAAAGGCATTTTTTTAGTCGGTTTCGGAAACACCTTATCCAATTTATCTAGGTCTTCCTTGGTTAATTCAATCGTTGCCGCTTCTGCATTTTCGATCACATGCTGTTCCTGCACAGCCTTCGGAATGGCAATCACGTCATTTGTACGAATCGTCCAAGCCAGTGCAATTTGCAGCGGTTTCACTTTATATTTATTAGCAATTTCACGAATAGTAGGATCCGTTAACAATTGTTTTCTTAAAGAGCCTCCTTGTGCCAGGGGGCTGTATGCCATAATCGGCATGTGATGTTCTCGCTGCCAAGGCAATAGATCAAAATCGATTCCTCTGGAACCTAAATGGTATAACACTTGGTTTGTCGAACAATTCGATCCATTAGGGGTATTCCATAACTCTTCCATATCATCCGTATCAAAATTGGAAACTCCCCACCTTAAAATTTTCCCCTCTTTCCGCAATCTTTCCATTCCTTCAATCGTTTCTTCTAAAGGAACACGTCCGCGCCAGTGTAAAAGATATAAGTCTAAATGATCTGTCCCCAGACGCTTTAAACTGTTTTCGCAAGCTATTTTAATTTTGTCCATCCCCGAATTGTGAGGATATACTTTCGAAACTAAAAAAACATCGTCTCTGCGTCCTTTAATGGCTTCACCGACTAAACGTTCAGAATCGCCATTTCCGTACATTTCAGCTGTGTCAATCAGTTTCATGCCTAATTCAATTCCGAGCTGCAAAGCCTTTATTTCTTCAGCTTTTCTCTTCGGCTTTTCCCCCATATACCATGTTCCTTGCCCTAAGCATGGAATCGTTGTACCGTCCGGCAATGTCACTACCTTTTTTTCCAATCGGCTTCTAATTTCTGTGAATTTTTTCTCATCCAGTAAACTCATCGACAATCTGCCCTTTCTGTTTGGATATAATGGCACCGCAGAATGTACCGTAAAAATTCTATTGTCCACATTATACCCATATAGCAGCGAAATTCCCAAAATCAAGGATTAGAAATAAAAAATTTCATTTTGTGGTGAAAGTTTATAAATGATTCATAGAATGTTTCGATTGTGAACCATTCAACATTACTCGCTCCATATCGACAACATCCTCCCTATCCAATTTAATAAAAACGTTCACAGAAAACGTCTGAAAAATTCAATACCATAGATAAACCATCCTATCGAATTCTTTGCGTCTATCTCAATCCTTATAGGTAAGATCTAAACACTTTTCCATCTAAGAAAAGCTCTTTCACATCTTTGTTTCAATTCCTTATAGGTAAGATCTAAACATTCACAATACAACGTGTTTTAATGGCCATTGGAATATGTTTCAATTCCTTATAGGTAAGATCTAAACCCCAAAAATGATTAAATTTAAAGAAATTTTAATAAACAGGCTTTTTGGGAAACAACTTTTCTCAATTAGAAAAGTAATCGAAATTGGAATGATTTTCTTTCTTTTTCGTTCATTTGCTCTCTTTTTCTTACATTTGAAAAATGTCGTCGATCCCCCGGGGTTTCTGCGCTTTATAAGGTCGACGACAAATGAAAAGGTTCTGTAAAAGAAATGGGGATACGACTTTCCTTCATAAAATAAACTCCACTTTTGCTTTTTTATTCCTCGTTCTTTTCCTTTTGAATGGAATTAGACGACGTTATAAGCCCCGTCGTCAAATGTTGATGATAGACTCCGCTTGTCCTATTCCTCGATCCTTCAGAAATAATCCTCCCTCCATTTTTCACAAGTCATAAAGCTGTCTGCATAAGATATGAATATAGTTTACGACAAAGGTGTGTAGGAAAATGGTGATTACAGGTGATGAATATCTCAAACGAATTGATGCATTAAATAATGAAGTATGGATTCATGGGGAACGGGTAAAAGGGAAAATCACCGAGCATCCCGCTTTTAAAGGAGTGCTGCAAAGTAAAGCAGCTCTTTACGATCTTCAACATGATCCTGACTTGACCAATTTATTGACGGTCCAGCCGCAAGACTCCACGGATAAAATCGGGTTTTCCTTTCATCAGCCAAAGACCATTGAAGATTTAAAAAAAAGAGAGGCGGCTACAAGAATTTGGTCAAAAACGAATGCCGGCCTTATGGGGAGAATGCCCGATTACGTCAATACCGGCATTATGGCTTTGGCATCGGCCAGCGACTTATTCGGCAAAAACGAGTCTATGTTTGGGAAGAACATAAAAAATCTTTATCAAACCGCATGCAAGAATGATTTGTCTTTTACACATACATTCATCAATCCACAAGTCAATCGTTCTGTTGCTTACTTTGAAGACTCAGATGAGAACATCATTGCGGCGAAAGTGGTAAAAGAAACAAGCGATGGTCTGATCATCAAGGGAGCGCGATTACTGGCTACTCAAGGCGGTATAACGGACGAAATTCTTGTTCTTCCATCAGGGGGCAATTTCGTCGATGAATCTTTTATTTATGCCTTTTCCATTCCCTCCAATACACCTGGATTAAGATTTATTTGCCGCCAATCATTCACAGGCGGCGATTCTCGGTTCGATTGTCCATTAAGTTCCCGATTTGAAGAAATGGACTCTCTTGTGGTGTTCGATGATGTCTTGGTTCCTTGGGAAAGGGTATTTTTATATAAAGATTTGCAAATCGCTTTTCAAATGCTTGAGGATACGAATTTTCACACTCTCCTTCTTTATCAAGCGGTCACTCGAATGATCGTCAAAACGGAATTTATTCTTGGTCTAGCCGAACTGATTATCGAATCCATTCAAATTGGGGAGTTTCAGCATGTGAAAGAGAAAGCGAGCGAAATCATCACGGCTCTTGAAATTATGAAAGGACTCCAAATATCCTCACGGGAAAATGCGAAGTTGAATCAATGGGGAACGATGGTACCGGATGTAAATCCGCTGCAAGCCGCTATTCATTATTATCCACGCGTTTATCCTAGACTGGTGGAAATTCTTCAATTATTGAGCGGCAGTGGATTGATCGCACTTCCGACCGAAAAAGATTTCGAGTCGTCTATCCGGACATTTTTAGACCAATATCTCCAAGGAGCCAATTCCTCAGCGGAAGATCGAGTGAAGGTATTCCGATTAGCTTGGGATTTATGCATGAGTGCATTCGGCTCACGGCAAACTCAGTTTGAACGATTCTTTTTCGGAGATCCCGTACGCCTCTCCATCGGATTATATAATTCTTATCCGAAAGAACCATATATCAAATTCGCAGAAAGTTTTTTAATTTAAACAAAAAAGATTTTTTTATAAACGAAAACAAGTTGATCCTCATAAAATTATAGCCCACCCATTACGGGTGGGTAAAACTAGTGATTAGAATTCTTTCAAAAAAAGTGATTAATTGTCTCCATCCAGCAGTCGGCCAAGTCCGCCAAGTATGCTTCCCTCTCCGATCGAATCTCCGCCATGGCTAGGAGCGTTGGCTAGAACTCGGTCTGCCAATCGGCTGAATGGCAATGTTTGCACCCAAACCGTTCCCGGTCCACGAAGGGTGGCAAAGAAGAGGCCTTCACCGCCAAAGAAAGCAGTTTTCACTTTTCCAACGTATTCGATATTATAGTCGACATCTTGAGTTAAAGCGACTAAGCAGCCGGTATCCACCCGCAACAATTCTCCAGGAGAAAGATCTTTTTTGATAATCGTTCCTCCGGCATGTAGAAAGGCAAGCCCATCGCCTTCCAGTTTTTGCATGATAAATCCTTCTCCACCAAAAAAGCCGGTACCAAGTTTTCTTTGAAATTCAATGCCAATGGATACACCTTTAGCAGCGCATAAAAAAGCATCCTTTTGACAAATGACTTTGCCGTTGAATTGAGTTAAATCAAGAGGAATAATTTTTCCAGGATAGGGAGCAGCGAAAGAAACTCTCCTTTTATCGGATGATTGGTTGGTAAAAACGGTCATGAATAAACTTTCACCCGTAAGCAAACGTTTGCCGGCACCAACTAACTTGCCGAATAACCCGCTTTTTTGTTCTCTGCCATCTCCAAAGACAGTTTCCATCTCGATGCCGTCTTCCATCATCATCATGCCGCCTGCTTCCGCGACTACACTTTCTTGCGGATCCAGCTCAATTTCAACACATTGCATATCATCGCCATGCAATTCATAATCAATCTCGTGAGAATTCATCTTTTCACCTCATTCATCATTGTAAGGCAGTGGGAATGCCAGATTGTAGCCTAATTATATCATGATCCAAATCGTTCGTCCTCTGCAAGGAGAGCTTTTTTCAACAGTAGGAATTGAAAATATCAACAGGGCAATATCGAATGGGCTGCGGCTCCCTCATTTAAAGTTAACATAATGTTTTTATGTTGAACTTAAGCCCGATTTAATGAAACATCTAAGCAGCTTGGCTGTTTTAAAATTCATCTTTACACGATTAGCTGTAAGTCACTCTAGTGGATACGGGGTTTTTTATTAATGGCTGTGCAGCTTAGAATTTAAAGATCAGAACATCGTATATTTCGTGAGCATGATATCAAGTCAATGGTTTTTAAATACCATTGACTCTCTACGTGTTAAGATATTCCCCTAATTTAGTTAAAAAAATCCGCTTCCATCATTTATAGTAGATCATGGAAGCGGAAGAACGGTCCCATTGACCGGAATGTTTTACTCACTAGTTATCCAATCATGAGACCAGAAAGAACTAGCGATTTCTTCAAAAAGAATATAGTTTGTATTGATTCATTTAATTTTTAAATGAATGGATCGGTGCCGGAATGTGGCCGCCGCGGGCGATGAAATCAGCGGAGGAATAAGAATTGACGGCCATAACCGGTGCGCGCCCGAGTAGACCTCCGAACTCAACCATTTCGCCAACCGCTTTACCTGGTGCCGGTATCACCCTTACCGCCGTCGTTTTGTTGTTAATTACCCCAATCGCTGCTTCATCGGCGATCATGGCAGAGATCGTTTCAGCAGGAGTATCTCCAGGGACGGCAATCATATCAAGACCAACCGAGCAAATAGCGGTCATTGCTTCTAATTTTTCCAAGTTCAAAGAACCTCTGTTCACGGCGTCGATCATACCAGCATCTTCTGACACTGGGATAAAAGCTCCGCTTAGTCCTCCTACATGACCGCAAGCCATGACTCCACCTTTTTTGACGGCATCATTTAAAAGGGCGAGTGCCGCAGTCGTACCATGCGTTCCCACTGATTCCAGACCCATTTCTTCCAAGATGTGTGCAACCGAATCTCCTATCGCCGGAGTAGGAGCCAAAGACAGATCAACAATTCCGAACGGCACGCCTAAACGTTTGGACGCTTCTTGGCCGACGAGCTGGCCCATGCGTGTGATTTTAAACGCCGTCTTTTTCACAGTTTCCGCGACAACATCAAAGCTTTCTCCTTTTACCTTTTCCAATGCCCGTTTTACCACTCCGGGTCCGCTGACGCCGACATTGATGACACAGTCCGCTTCGCCGACACCGTGGAACGCTCCTGCCATAAACGGATTATCTTCTACAGCATTCGCAAACACAACCAATTTCGCACAGCCTAAGCCATGTTCATCGGCTGTTAATTCCGCCGTTTTCTTTATGACTTCTCCCATTTCTTTAACAGCGTCCATATTAATGCCTGTCCGTGTTGAACCAACGTTTACAGAAGAACATACTCTTTCCGTGGTGGCTAAAGCCTCGGGGATGGATTGAATCAAAATGTGATCCCCTTTATGGTAACCTTTTTGAACCAGCGCCGAAAAACCACCAACAAAATTAACACCTACAGCCTTTGACGCTTCATCGAGTGTTTTCGCAAAAGCCACATAATCTTTTTCATCTGTTGCTCCGGCAATTAAAGAAATCGGTGTCACCGCTATTCGTTTATGGATGATCGGAATCCCGTATTCGGTCTCGATTTCCTGACCTACCTTGACTAAATGTTCCGCTTTCCGCGTAATTTTATCATAAATTTTTTCACGTGCTTTCTTCCCATCCGCATCAATACAATCCAGTAAAGAAATTCCCATTGTAATGGTGCGAATATCAAGCTTTTCTTCTTCAATCATGCGGATGGTTTCTAATATTTTATTTGTTTCCATCGTAAACCCCCAACTTATAAACTATGCATTGAGTTAAAAATATCTTCATGCTGGATTTTGATTTGTACATTCAATTCTACGCCTTTTTCAGCTAGTGCTTTCTTGATCGTTTCAAAACTTTCCGATGCTTTGGATAGATCAAGCATCATCATCATTGTAAAATAGCCGTTCATAATCGTTTGACTGACATCTAATATATTAATTTTCAAATCGGCTAATTGCTGGCTAACCCCCGCAATAATACCAATGTTATCTTTTCCGATTACGGTTAATATCGCTTTCACCATTTTTCTCTCCTTCTCTTTCTCTATTCTTCTCTTCCACGACAAACTATTATCTCTACTATCTGATTATCTTAATGGCCCACTCCAAGAATAACGCAGATTGAAAGATTTTGCATCATTTATTCACCAAGAAATTCAATGGTGGTAATTGGGATATGGAACAAATGGGGGGCGCCCGGAGAGGGAAAAACTTTTAATAGAAAAGGAATAAAGTATAACGGTGGACTTTCGTTGAAAATATAAAGAGCGCCATTGTTTTACTTTCTTTTAGGGAACAATGGCCGTATTTTCAAAAAACCGTATCAAATCTAAATTCAGATTTTTCAACTTGTGAGATTGCTAGGAGCCTGTTTCTGTAAGGCATTGAGTGAAAAAAATTTACACATTCATTCAAATCGAATGGAAAAAAATCCTAACAGCACACTAAGTTTTATGATAAAAAAGTTCTAAGATTATTCTGACACCCATCTTTTTTCCAAAAAAGTGGCCATCCAAGTTAAAAGGGTGATGATGATCCAATACATGACTGCGATCGCCGTCAAAAACTGGAACGCTTTAAAATTAATCGAATAAATAGTTTGAGCTGTATACGTTAATTCCGCCACTCCTATAGTCGCAAACAAAGAAGTATCTTTTAAGCTGATGATAAATTGATTCAAGAAGGCGGGGATCATCCGTTTCACTGCTTGCGGAAGAATCACATGCCTCATCGTCTGCCAATAACTCAATCCCGAAGCTCTCCCTGCTTCCATTTGTCCACGGTCAATAGATTCTATCCCGCCGCGAAAAATTTCCACCAAATACGCCCCCGCATTTATGCTCAAAACAAAAATACCGGCCGTTGTAGGTTCAATCGATCCTTTGATAATCAATGGAAAAACGCCAAAATAAAAGAAAATGAGCTGGACGTAAAGGGGAGTTCCCCTGATTAAGCTGACATATAATTTAGTAATGGCCCGCAATAGTTTTGACCGAGAGACTCGGAACAATCCGAAAACGAGACCGATGATGGCCGCAAAGAAAAGCGAAAATATCGCTAGTTCAATAGTTTTCCACGCTCCTTTCAATAAGAGCGGCATCTGATCCATGACAAGTAAAAATCCATTCATCTTATTCCCTCCTTCAGCTGTCGCCTGGATCTTCTCCATCTTTGAACTATAAAATAAAAGATACAGATTGCCATCATTGACTTGAAAAAGGGTGCTGCGAGTGCACCCTTGCTTTATTTCGGCTTGGTACCAAAGTATTTTTCATATAATTGATCGTATTTTCCGTTTTTCTTCAATTCCGCCAACCCGTCGTTAAAGTCTTTTAATAGTTGTGGTTCATCTTTAGCAATCGCAATGCCGTAATCCTCTGTCGTTAGTTTTTTGCCTACGATCTTGAGTTGTGAAGCCGTTCCTGAATGAATTTTAGACATGACAAACGGCAAATCATTCACTAACGCGTCTGCACGGCCTTTTTCCACATCCATATAAAGAGTTGGTTCATCTTCTAATATTTTGACATTGGCTCCATACTTCGCTTTCAGCTCATTGGCTTTTTCTAAACCGGAAGAACCTTGTTTCGCAACGATCATTTTTCCTTTTAAATCTTTCAATGATTTGATGGCGCTTTCTTTTTTCGTCACTAAGACCAGTCCAGATTGGTAATATGGTTCGGTAAAATCGATTACTTTCTTTCGGTCGTCGCGTATTGTAATGGCTGCCACTCCGCCATCCACTTGCTTGGATTGCAATGACGTGATCAAACCGTCAAATTTCATTTCTCTCCATTTCACTTTGTAATGCTTCTCTTTCGCAATTTCTTGAACAATTTCAATATCAAAACCTTTTAATCGGCCATTTTCTTTAAATGAGAATGGGGCAATAGCAGGTTCTGTCGCAAACACAACCGTCCTTTTTTTGGTGCCGCCATTTCCCGACTTTTCCGATGTTTGGCCACATGCCGCTAATCCAATCGCCAGAAGGAAAACGAATATAATCGATCCAACTTTTTTCATCATTTCCCGCCTCTCTTTTATTGCTTATTGCCATTTTCTATTGAAGTTTTTAAAACGTGGACTCCGATTTTATAAACGCTGTCATACCATGGAGAGTTCCTCTGCAGCTGCCACAAAGTTTTACGGTACGTAAATTGTAGAGTTCTTGGCCCAAAAGGTTTGCAATGAGGTTTTTCACATTTTGTATAATTCAAAAACCGTTAGAACAGTTTATAAAAAAGGAAATGACAAACGTTCTTTTCCCACCCTAATTCACTTCAAGCGATATCATGATTCCACATCGATTTGAGCTCGCTGTAATTTTCCGCTAAAATCGACATACACGCTTTTCCATTCCGTAAACACATCCAGTGCTGCCACACCGGAATCGCGATGACCATTGCCGGTGCCTTTTGTGCCGCCGAATGGCAGATGAATTTCCGCACCGGTCGTTCCGGCATTAATGTACACAATGCCCGTATATAAGTCACGCTGAGCGGCAAACACTCGGTTGACATTTCGTGTATAAATGGAACTGGATAATCCATAAGCAACGCTATTATTCACTTCCACCGCTTCTTCAAAACTTCGAACAGGAATGATGGAAAGCACCGGTCCAAAAATTTCCTCTTGAGCAATTCTCATATCAGGCCGAACATTCGTAAATAAAGTAGGGGCATAGTAATATCCGCCGTCGAGATTTTTTTCTTTAACGATATAACCTCCCGCAAGCAAGTCGGCCCCTTCCTCTTGACCAATTTCTACAAACTCATGTATTTTCTTTAATGCACTTTTGTTAATAACAGGTCCTATTTTGACGTCTTCGTTTAATCCGTTTCCGATTGTCAGTTTTTTCATTTCTTGAAGCAGACGTTTTTCTAGTTCGTCTTTTACGTTTTCATGTACGATCACTCGGCTGCACGCTGTACACCTTTGTCCGCTCGTACCAAAGGCGCTCCATATGATTCCTTCCACTGCCAGCGACAAGTCAGCATCTTCCATGACAATCACCGCATTTTTTCCGCCCATTTCAAGCGAAACACGTTTTAAAAGTTTTCCGCCTTTTTCTGCAATCGTCCGCCCTACTTCATTGGAACCGGTAAATGAAATGACATCGATATCAGGATGTTCTACGATGGCTGATCCGACTTCGGAACCAGAACCGCAAACAAGATTCATCACTCCTTTTGGCAAACCTGCTTCTTCCAAGATTTTCACCAATTCTCTTGCCATTAGCGGCGTTTCTGTAGCCGGCTTCCAAATGACCGTATTTCCGGCAACAATGGCAGGGAACGATTTCCACGAAGCAATGGCAATGGGAAAATTCCAAGGAGTGATAATTCCAACGACACCAATCGGAACACGGATGCTCATGGCAAACTTATCATTTAATTCGGATGGCGTGGTTTGCCCAAACAATCTTCTTCCTTCTCCTGCCATATAAAAGGCCATATCGATTCCTTCTTGGACCTCACCGCGAGCTTCCTCAATGACTTTTCCCATTTCTTGGGTGAGTATACTAGCCAACTTTTCTTTTCGTTCTCTCAACAATTCGCCAACCCGATATAAATATTGCGCACGTTTCGGCGCCGGTACACGTGACCATTTTTTTTGGGCTTGTTTCGCCGCTTGAACAGCCAAATCCACATCTTCTTTTGAAGACTGCAATACTTCACCGATCGGCTGACCGTCAGCCGGATTGACGATAGTTACAAATTTCGCTTTCTTTGAAGAAGTCCATTCTCCGTTAATATAGTTGATGACTTTTTCGCCTGAAAGCTGTATGTTTGCCATCTTCCCGCCCCTTTCTTATTGAAACTCTGCATATGCCCTTCTTCACGGAATGGCACGTAGTTTACAAACAGACGTTTTGCTTAAAATTCATCAAAGATAATGAAAGTAAAACGGCTATTGCTGTTTTTTAAAGACCTACTCATCCATTTCCGCTGATCTTAAGGGCCCTTTTCTATTTTGCATGGTTTATGCCTGTCATTCATTTATATGAATGGAATCTTCGCTTTATCAACTCATGCAAAAATTTTGGTTTTATCAGTCATACGCTTTGCCATTTTAGTTAGATTTGGACGGAAAATTAAATTTTTCGGCAACAAATTGTATAAGACATTGAAAGCATTTGTATGGATGGACCGATGGAGGATTACTTTGTAAGTCTTTTAAAGAGGAAAATGGTTCGAATATTCAAATTGACTTAAAGGACATAAAAAAATCACGTCTCGTAAAAGACGTGAATAATGAAATCAAGACTTTATGGGTCGATATATGATGATCCGGAAATGATGGACCTCATTGAAAAAAGTAAAAAAAGAATTTTCATTATAAATCCGCCATTAATTAGATTAAGTAAAAAGGGGGGACATTTGTACAACGCTCCAGATGGAACGATAAAATAGCAAAATCTTACATTCACGGCTTTTCTTTTTACGGAAATTTTTCATTCTATAGCTTTCAGCTTTCGATATTCGTGTCCTTATTGTATAAAACACGCCATCTTGCTTTTTGCTTAACACTAAGGAATTTCCGAATAATCAGGTTGACAACTTCCGCAAATACGAGACCCATTGCGATGGCACCTGAAATCAAAAAGACTTTTGCCGCCAATTGGAGAGCGATATTATAGTCATTCTGCACGAAATGCCTCATCGCATCATAGGCCAGCCCTCCCGGTACTAATGGGATGATTCCTCCGACAGTGAAAATAATGACCGGTGTTTTATACATTTTGGCACAAATGTAGCTGATCACCCCGACAAATATGGATGCGACACAAGAAGCAAACACGCTATCATACTGCATTTCTACTAACCAAAAGTAGATAATCCAGCCGATCATCCCTACCAAGCCGCACTGAAACAAGGAGCTTTTAGGCGCATTGAATATAATCCCAAAACCAGCGGAGGCAATAAAACTCGTAACCATTTGCTCCAGCATCTCTTTTCCACCTCATTTATGAAGCCATCTCTTCTCGGTGAACTACCCGCCACCTACTCTTCGCTTAGAGGTGAGGGCTTCTAAGGTAATCG
>ERZ1673783.9-NODE-9-length-107499-cov-22.660297_pt1 | contig 107499 bp, 94 predicted proteins | sample MGYA00580133_ERZ1673783 | MGnify/ENA primary metagenome ERZ1673783 (study PRJEB41219, sample SAMN04549595) | soil metagenome | isolation source: soil | place: USA: Texas, Big Bend National Park | collected 2009-03-17 ...
TTGTTAGCACTTCATCCACCTCAATTCATTACGGTATCTTAATTATACAAAAAAAGACTGTCGGCAAATCCGGTTTTTTCGGATTTGTCGACAGTCTGAAAAGAGATAGAAAGAACTATCTCTTTTCATAATAGATTTATTAATCGTCTATATTAATTGCTCCAACTGCCCCAAACATGGATTTCTCTATATCCTATGCATTTGCCACTTATTTCGACAAACTTTAACTTGTAGGTACCATCTGAAAGACCACTAGTGCTTAACGATTTACCTGTTACATCTGAAGATACTGTACCAACAGTCTTCTGATAACTATAGCCAAGCAAACCTTTACGGAAAGCCTGTATAGAAACAGTTCTTCCTAAAGTATACTCTTGAGAGTGTTTAACAGAAATACTTCCATCCGTTACATTCAATGAACCAACTGTCATAACGGCGGTAGTAAAATAACCATTGTAGCTGTCACTGGAAGCAAAAGCCACCCCCGTGAAAATGATACTAAAAACACCAATGAGAGCTATAATTCTTGATACGTATGCCAAAGAAGTCATTTACGTTGTTCTTGGTGTCAATGAAGAAGGTTATCGTGAAATTCTTGGCTTTTACGTTGGAGGTCAAGAAAGCGCGCATGGCTGGCAAGAGATTCTCCAAGACCTTTATACACGCGGTGCTCATGAAGTCTTACTTGGTGTTTTTGATGGACTCCCAGGTCTTGAAGAAGCCTTTAAAGCCGTCTATCCGAAAGCCGATGTTCAACGATGTGTGGTCCACAAAGTAAGAAATACGTTAAACAAGGTAAGGAAAAAAGACCAATTTGAAGTGGCTGAAGACCTAAAGCTGATCTATCGTTCGATGACAAGAGACGCAGCCATTCAAGCCTTTCATGAGTTTAAAGACAAGTGGTCTAAAAAGTATCCTAGAGAAGTCCAATCTTGGGAACAAGATTTAGATGTCCTCCTAACATTCATGAAATATCCGACCAGTATTCGTAGTGTCATCTACACGACCAATGCTATTGAACGAACGATTAAAGATATACGTAAACGACTCAAAACGATGAACAGCTTAACCAGTATTGAAGCAGCAGAAAAAATCACGTTCTTAACGGTACAGGACTTGAATGAAAAATGGTCCACTAGAAAACTTAAAGGGTTTTCTACGGCATACAAGGCACTTCAAGATATGTTTGAAGAAAGATACTGAAAGACCAAATTTTGTTCATGAAGAACAGAGTCTAGGGAGACTAAGTTGTCTTATACGAGACTGAATATTCAGTCTCATATAAGACAACTAAACACCTCCTCCAAGATTAAAAAAACGTATCTGAGAATACTCTCTTACACAAAATTCTTGACGGTACCTTTTTACTTGAAGAGAATCATCCATATAATTAAATAAATTCATATGAAATTGCTACTTTCCTAAAAATCACTAATACAGTGTTTACTGACCAGGTAGGAATGCTCCTAAACTGCTAATGCCGGCCACGATGACGAATAAAATAACGAGAAGAATCACCACTTTATTTTTGCTTAATCCTGCTGCTACATGCAAACCTATCCCTAGAACGACATAGTACCAAATGCGAAAAACATCGAAGTTTTGAGCTATAGCATGCAACGTTTTATTTCCCGTAACGAGAGGGGCAAGACTTGTAAAGGAAGTGACTTTGTCTGCACCTACTGCGAGGTTAATGATTTCATTTATAATACCGCCTATGACAGAAATCACACTTGCATACATTATAATAGCAAAAAGTTTTTTATACTTTGTATCATTCCCCATCAACATCATGCAGATTTTATAAAATAGAGCTGTTAATAAAAAGCCAATGATGCCTGAAAATATGCTGACTATAACGGCAGTTCCAATCGTAAAAGCGGCCGGAACGTGAATATCCAAATCCTTTAAATCGGAACTGTTTAAACCTATATATCCGCCAATCCCCCCCGCAACCGCAAACAACACCGTCATATAAAACAGAGGGAGTCCTATGGGCGCGTTTGTTTTCATTCTTTCAAACTGAACGGCAGGAGAAAAAATCATGCCGCTTAAAGAAGGTTTTTTCATGATCTCTTCATTCACTTCTACTTTTGTTTCCATCTGATCCCTTCCTTTCCATTATTCATAGCGCAAAGCTTCAATAGGTTCCATTTTAGCTGCTTTATTAGCCGGAATTAATCCAAAAATGATGCCTAAAACCATGGAGAATAATACTCCTCCTATGACCACTTGAGGCGATACGAGAGGCGGCCAATGGGCAAAGAAGGATATAATGTAAGCTCCCCCTACTCCTAAACCGATGCCAATCATTCCGCCTAAAAGGGTTAGCATCATCGATTCAATCAAAAACTGTAATAAAATCTTTCCTCTTGATGCTCCTAATGCTTTTCGGATCCCAATCTCCCTTGTCCTCTCTGTGACGGATACTAACATAATATTCATTACACCTATTCCGCCAACAAGCAAAGAAATGCTCGCTATTCCGGCGATAATCATTGTCATAATATTCGTTATTTTCGAAATCCCTTGTTTTAACGTTTCCAGATCAAAAATGACATATTTCCCTTTTAGATCAGCTGATTTCGTATGATTGAGCATATTGACTGCTTTTTTACCGGCCAGCTCTAATTGATTCACATTCTTGGTTTGAATAGTAACGGATTGTATATTCTCAGTTCCAAACAGCGCAGGCCAAAGGGATATCGGCATAAGCACTTCTGGTGAATCCAAAAATGATTGATTTCCCGTCTTATAAACGCCAACAACCTGAAACGGCTGCCCCTTGATCGTAATAATGGAACCGACAGAACGTTCTCTTTTAAAGAATTCTTGTTCTGCTTTCTCATTGATCATCACAACATTATTCGACTGAGAAAAATCATGTTCAGACAACATGCGTCCTTTTGTTACTTGTACCGAATGAACCGCAAAATAGTCATGAATAATTCCTGTTACACTGGCATTGATTGGTTTATCTCCAATCATAATCGAATCCATGCTTGTATTAGTAGGAATAACGTGAGAAATCTCAGGTATCTTCCTTAATTGAAATAAGTCCTCTTGTGTAAAAGTAGGAGCGTCATTTATAGATAGATCCGATAGTTCGTCCTCATCCGGTTGAAATTGAATTTCTAACGTATTATTGCCCGAACCCGCCAATTGGGATTTTAATGCTTCAGAGCCTCCCTGTCCGATCGCTACTACCGCAATAATGGAACCAACCCCAATAATGATTCCCAACATGGTTAAAATAGAACGCATTTTGTGAGAGAGAATAGAAGTGAGCGCTATTTTAATGCTATCTAACAAATTCATAGACTATACCTCTCGTCTTGTATGATTTTTCCGTCTTTAATATGGATATGGCGTGAAGTATAAGCAGCTACCTCTTTTTCATGTGTGACAATGATAATGGTGATTCCTTCTTTGTTTAATTGAGTAAAAATGTTCATGATTTGCTCACTAGCGGTAGAATCTAAAGCTCCTGTCGGTTCATCGGCCAAAATTAACGTTGGTTTGGTCGCAATCGCTCGAGCAATCGCCACACGCTGTTTTTGTCCTCCCGATAGTTGATTAGGTAAATGATTCATACGATCAGCCAATCCCACTTTTTCTAAGGCTTCTATCGAACGTCTTTGTCTTTCTTTTTTTCTCATTCCGCCATAGAGAAGAGGGAGTTCGACATTGGCTAAAGCTGATAAACGAGGCAGCAAGTGAAATTGTTGAAATACGAATCCGATATATTGATTTCGAATAAGAGCCATTTTGGATTCTTCTGCCTTCAAAACATCGATATGATTAAGGATATAGCTTCCACTAGTGGGACGATCTAAACAACCGATAATATTCATAAGTGTCGATTTTCCTGAACCGGATGGCCCCATGATGGAAACGAATTCCCCTTGTTCAATCTCCAGGTTGATATTTTGAAGAGCAGAAACTTCTAAAGATCCTTGTGAGTAGTTCTTTTGAATATTTTTTAAGCTAATCATTTAATCTCCACTTCCATGCCCGAATCCATCGTGTGAGAAGGATTTTTCACCACTTTTTCTCCTTCTTTTAAACCATCTACTACTTCCGTCCATTCTCCCGTGCTAATCCCAGTAGTAATGTTCCGTTTTTGCACTTTTCCTTTTGACATGACATATACAAAGGTAGAACCACCTTTTTCCTGAACACTGTTTTGCGGAACGGTCAATACTTTTTTAGAGGACAAGACGACCTGAATGGCTACATGATACCCTGGAGATAATCCCTCTTGAGAATGAAGTTTTGCTTTAAAGGTATAATAAGAAAGATTGGACGTCGATTGTCCTGCTTCTCCGGAAAACTGTCCAGTTCCTGGATTAGTTGCTGCCGGAAATTCGCTTACCTCCACAATCTTCCCATCCCAAGATTTATTGGGTACAGCATTAGCGGTTACTTTAATCGGCTGATTAGCTTGTATTTGTGCTTTTTGCAATTCCGTTAAAGTTCCTTGAATTTGAAATGGTTCTTTCGAGACAATATTCATGATAGGCGTTCCTTGAAGACCCATCGTTTCTGAAGAAGTTCCTTCATCTGTAATCCCAGTACTTTCTTCTAAATCTTGATGCAAATTTTTCACATAACCATTTATAGGACTATGTATCGTTAATTGATTTAATTTGGATTGCAATTCCTCTTCTTGTAATTGATTTTTTTCCATTTCTAACTCAATGGATTTCTTCTGATTTTCCAGCTCTTCTAGTTGAGATTCTAATGATGAAAGGGAAGCATTGTCGCTTGCAGCCTTTTTTTCTTTTTCCAAAGCTTTGATTTTGTCGTTCACTTGATTGTAATTCAACATCGTTATTTTTTTATCAATGCTTGCTTGTTTTAATTGTAGATTTAAGTCATCATTTTCATAAGTGAACAGCTTTTGGCCTTTTTCTACCTCTTGGCCTTCTTTCACATAAATTTCTTTTATCTTCCCTTTGGAAGGATCGAGATAAATTGTTTCTACTTTTCCTGGCACAACTTGACCGGAAATCAGTTTCGTATTACTAATTGGTCTTTTTGTGACACTCATCAGCTGAACGGTCTTTGTCACGTTCTTTCTTTTTTCCATAAAAAAAACATTTATCGCGACCACCAAGAGGATTAAAATAGCAATTCCTACAATTATCCGTTTCTTTTTTGTATTTACTTTTTCTGTTCGTTCTAGTTCCATATTGTTACTCCCCTACAAATTTTAATCTGCAATGGATTCCTTTCACTAAGTTTTTTCATAACAGAAAAAACTAAACTAAAGACACCTCCTATTTATTCCAAAGTTTCCAATAACCCATAAAAAATGTTACCAAATAACTACCTATTCCGCAATAATTTTACAGATTATTTATAAAATTTCACAAAAATTCCAACTTTATACAAAAAGTTGATAGAATTTTTTATTCTCCATCAACTTTCACACTAATTTTCCTGAATATTCAGAACTATACATGCATAACAACTTGGTTATTGCACATCCAAAAGTCCTTGTTCAATCACTTTCCATAAACAAGAAAGGGCAACCTCTCAGGCAGCCCTTCTTTCCACTTTTATAGACGAAGACTCCCCAAAAATATTTTTCGGAAGCCGACTCAATCCCGATCATAGTCCGCTGCTGGTGGGGGTTATAGGATCACTTCTTTTTGTTTTGGCTTTTTGTTAAATAATCCAAGCTTTTAAATTGATAGCCTTCTTTTTTTAAATCTTGGATGACTTTTTCTAAAGCTTCCGCGTTGTCTTTCGATACAGTATGAAGCAATAAAATCGCGCCAGGATGAGCCTGAGCCATGATGTTTTGATAGGCGTATTTCCACCCTTTTTGATTATTGGTCTGCCAGTCGACAAATGCAAGCGACCAAAGAACCTGGGTATATCCTTCCTCTTTCGCCAAAGCCAATGTTCTCTCACTTAAAATCCCCCGCGGTGGACGCATATAGTTCATCTCTTTTTGCTTCGTCAATTTGGCTGTTTCCTCTTTTACTTTCTTTAATTCCAGCTTTAGTTTTTCGTCGCTCACTTGCGTTAAGTCAGGGTGGCTCCAAGAATGATTTCCAACGATATGCCCTTCTTTCACCATTCTTTGCACCAGTTCGGGGGCTGTTTTTAAATAGTGTCCTGTTACAAAAAATGTCGCCGGCACATGTTCTTTTTTGAGCACGTCTAAAATTTGAGCTGTATAGCCATTTTCATATCCATTATCAAAAGTTAAATAAAGAATTTTTTTGTTGCTTGGCCCTTTATAATAACTGCCGTACTTAGCCAACAGCTCGTCATATTCCTGTCCCGCTTCTGCCGGTTTTCCGTTTTGAGCTTTTTTAAATCCCCAGTGAATGGGTTGATTAGAAAGCGCCGATGCAGGCGTCGCCATGAAACATGCCAGCAAAAGCGCGCTTATCCATACTATCAGTGTACGTCTTCGCATGTTATCCTTCCTTTACAACGTATTTCTTGTTGCTTTCTTGCCATGAAATGCAGGATCTGTCTTGCCTATTTTTTGTGAAAAAAAAGGATTCATGCCGACTTTTCCATTCCTTTTTCTGTAAGTTGTAAAATAAAAAAGAGGATGACGAAAAGTCATCCTCCCGATAGGATTATTGAAATACAGGTTCTTTCAATTGCACCAATTTTTCTAATGAAGATTTCTCCACATCTTCATGCAGGCTATTTCCGTGGGAATCCATCGTGACAACGGCCGTAAATCCTTTCACTCTTAAATGCCACATGGCTTCAGGAATGCCAAATTCCATTAAATCCACGCCTTCTACTGATTGAATGCAATCCGCATAATATTGCGCAGCACCACCAATAGCATTCAAATATACGCCGCCATGTTCTTTTAACGCCGCCAACGTTTTCGGTCCCATGCCACCTTTTCCGATCACGGCGCGGATGCCAAATTTTTTCATAATGTCTCCTTGATAAGGCTCTTCGCGAATCGAAGTAGTCGGACCAGCCGCTTTGACATGCCAATTTCCTTCGTCATCTTTCAGCATGACCGGACCGCAGTGATAAATGATTTGACCGTTTAAATTAACTGGTGCTTCATGATCCATTAAATATTTATGAATGGCATCACGGCCTGTATAGATCATGCCGTTAATTTGAACAACGTCCCCTACTTTCAGCTGGCGTATTTGTTCTTCCGTAATCGGCGCTTCTAAAGTAATGACATTGGTTTGCGCTGAATCCTCATTGGAAGCTGCCGTTTCTTTTTCCGATTCCGAAGGTTCAAAAGTGACTTTTTCTCCATCTTGATACAACCATTCGGAAATGGCCCCAGTATTCGGATCGATCTTCACACCGAGACGGCGAAATGCCCAGCAATTATAGGCTACTGAAACGAAAAAGCTGGCGGGAATTCGGTTCATAACGCCAATTTTGCAGCCAAGGAGAGTCGTTTCTCCTCCAAATCCCATCGTTCCGATTCCTAACTTGTTAGCGTTTTCCATGATATACTCTTCCAGCTTGCGCAAATCTTCATTCGGATTGACATCATCTACCGGTCTGAATAATTGCTCTTTGGCCAAATCATATCCAGATGAACGATCTCCTCCGATTCCGACTCCAATAAATCCGGCGCTGCAGCCTTGTCCTTGAGCTTGATAAACGGCATGCAAAATACATTTACGAATACCGTCCAAATCACGTCCCGCTCTTCCCAATCCTTCTAATTCACAAGGCAGGCTGTATTGAATGTTTTTATTTTCGCATCCGCCGCCTTTTAAAATCAAACGGACATCTATATAATCTTCTTCCCACTGCTCGAATTTAATGACAGGCGTCCCGGCTCCAATATTATTTCCGGAGTTCTTGCCCGTTAAGGAATCGACCGAATTAGGACGCAATTTCCCATCTTTTGTCGCCTGTTCGATCGCCTCATAAATCGCCTGTTTTAACTTGATTTGGTTCACTCCGACTGGTGTTTTGATTTTAAAAGTAGGCAGTCCCGTATCTTGGCAAATAGGCGAAACATTGTCATCGGCCATTTGAATATTTTGGGTAATAGTAGCTAAGCTCATAGCCGCTCTTGTACCGGCATTTTCTTTCCTTTTAGCAGCCAAAATGGCTCGGCGGACATCTTTTGGCAAGTTAGTGGAGGTCTCTACAATCAATTGGTACATACTCTCTTTAAACTTTTCGAAATCCATGTTTTCCCCTCTCCCTTTTACTGCAAAAAATATGTATTGACAAAATAGACAAAAAATTTCCCCTATCATTATACTTTGTGAGCTGAAGGTTGAAAAGACAAATATGGAATCGGTTACAAAAAAGTTTATGGAAACGTCGTGCTTGCAGTCACGAAAGATGCCTTGCAAAGCTCTTCTTTTTTCATGCAACACTAAATGGGTGAAACGTTCATAAGTGGAAAAAACGAGCGAAAAGAACCTATTCCTTAAAATAAATCAAGCAGCCGAAAAAAAAACGGCTGCTATCTGTCACGAAATTGCTTGTATTTTTCTTCTATTTCCTCGACGATTTGAATTAATCGATCGATATCTTCAATATCCGTTGATTCTGGTTCCAATGAGTCCAATACCGTCAAAAACATGTTCAGTCTCTCTTTTAAATAGCTTAGCTGTTTATTTGTATCATAAATTGTTTTCCCCACTATTTTCTCTCCCTTCTTTTTTATCATAATCAAGCTTTTTCAAAAAAGCAATTTGCATCGCAAGAAACCCTGTTTCCAACAAAAGACCAGACACCTAACACAAGCGGATGATAATGGTTCATCCTCCTGCTTTGGTTCTGGCCTTCATTATTCTTTCTATTTAGGTTCGCTCGATGTGACGAAGGCAAACGTCACATGGTCCTGAATGGGAATCCACGCTCCAATTCCTTGTGAGGTTACATTCTTGACAACAATCGATCTTTTCATTCCTTTCAGTACAATAAATACTTCTCCATACGTAACTTTTCCTTTTTCATTCACCGCGGGTGCGTATGCATATAAATAGCCAAGCCTTTGTGCCGGGATATTATAAACCTGGCTTTTTTTCGTACCGGCTCCAATCGTTGTTGAAAATGAAAGTGGAAGTTTTGTTTTTTGTGCCGCAGTCAGCATCATCATTTTCTGAACATCATCTGCATGTGGAATTTTAGCGGTTAAACCGCCTTTAATCTGTTTTTGCATTTCCTGTACATAATGAATTTTGTAATTGGCATTACCGCCGCGGTTATCAAAATAATTCGTATTGATTTTTTGATATTCCCAATTGGGAACCGTTTCGCTCGATTCATAATTAAGAGGCCATTCCCCCAAATAAATAGTGGCTCTCAATCCGATAGCAAAGGGTGTTTTGTTAATGGAAGTTTCATTCAACATTCGAATTAAATCGGGATTTTCAATTTTCACTTTAGATGTACTCAGCAAATCCTTCGTAAATTCGCTTGGCTGCAAAGATGGGAGATCTTGCGTCGGGTTCGGATAGGTGTTTTCTTTCGCTATATTCATCACAGATGAAGGCATTTGATAATGCCGATTGTCGCTTTTTTTGGCCGCCTCCGCAGCCGTTACGGTGAACAGGGATAGAAAGAAAGTTATCAGGACAATGCGGTACACTTTCATGAATGCTTTACTCCCTTCTCTTCGATGTCTACTTTTTTATAGAGTTTCCCATATTCTTTTTCCTATCCCTTTTTCAAGAAAAAAGAGAACGGCTATGATAGGTAAAAAAGCTTATGAAAATGAAAAACGCTGACTTATTGTCAGCGTTTAAGAATAGACCAATCTCTTTCATTAAAATAGAATTTTTAATCACTGCTTATTCTTCCATACCAGATTTTGTTTGCTACAGCAAATAAAATCCTATTCCCATTATGAAATAGGCGGCTATTAATGTCAGCCCTTCAAACCAGTTCGACTCTCCGTCGTTTTGGATGACAATCGTCAACAAGACGGCCGTGACCATGGAAATTAATTCTGGCAACGTAAAGATTAACGGCATAGAATGTTCAAAAAACATCGATGCAAGCACCAATATCGGCGCTACAAACATAGCTACTTGGAGTGTAGAGCCGATGGCAATTTCCACTGCGATATCCATTTTATTTTTCATGGACATAAGAACGGCAGAAGCATGCTCCGCTGCATTTCCGACTATGGCGACTATAATGACCCCGATAAACAATTCACTCCAGCCGAATTTGTCCGCCACAACTTCAAATGTATGTACCAGATTTTCAGAAACGTAAGCCACTGCAATCGTCGCCAACGCCAATATAACCATGGCTTTCCCTTTTTTCCATTCTGGCTCTTCATGCTCTTCCTGACTTTCTTGTGTGGAATGATACACTCCGCGATGAGTAACCAATTTAAAGAACAAGGCAGCCAAGTACAAGAGAATCATGATTACTGCAATCCCAATGCTTAATGAAAAAGTTTTGTCTCCAGTCATCTTTAATGAAAAAATTTCCGGGATAACAAAGGCCACAATGACAGCAAACATTAACAGCCCGGAATTATGTCTGGCGTCATACACATTAAACTTTTGCCTTTTAAATTTCAGTCCCCCTAAAAAAAAGGAAAGCCCGGCAACTAAAAGCAGATTTCCTAAAACCGAACCAGTCAAAGAAGCCAATACAACTTCAACAAGACCCGCTTTTAAAGAAAAAATAGAAATAATTAATTCAACGGCATTTCCAAATGTCGCATTTAAAAGTCCGCCAATTCTGGGCCCGGCAATAATGGCCAAACTTTCTGTCGCTCTGCCCATATAACTGGCCAATGCAATAATGGTGAAACAATAAACGACAAACATCATGACAGCTGGCCAATGAAGCAGAGCCCCTATAACGGACAAAGGAACCCCGGCAAATACCATAATGGCAAAAATCTTATTCATAAACAAACCTCATTTCTTTCTAAATTATTTCACGAGTAAAAGAATCCGGTATTGAATTTTTCCAATAATTGGTCTTAAGCATTATCTAAAATGCTAAAAGGCTTGTCAGATGTTTTTCCAAGTTTCTATTATAAATTTTTTCACTTCTTATGAAAGCCGTTAACCTTTTAGTCCCTTTTTCATAACATTTTTGAATATACCATTTTTATACATTATACATCAAATTTTTTTGGCTTGCCTTTTTATCACTATTCATTATTTTCAATTTCATTGCTTGAAAAGAAGATGCAACCCCTTTTTCCGAATCGAGAGTTCTTTTTCTGGAATGAGTTCTATCCCGCTTTTTCAATATAAGAAATCTTTCTGGTTTTTATTCTTCACATCTGAAACAATATATGTTAATATATAGCTACATTATAATAATTTTAATTTAAAAAATATATTAATCACCTTATATTACTTATTTTAATGCTATTATCAATATAATGAAGGTGATTATTATTCTCAATTAAAAAGAGTTTATTTTCAATTAAACAAGGAGGGTCACGATGAGCGCAGATGCGAATGCTTTGACAAATAAAAAAATCGTTCAAACGAAAATGGCGAAGTTGGAGAAACTGAAACCGCATCTTGAATTAATGGCAGCTTTATTAAGCGGTTTGCTTATTTTAGCAGCTTGGATAACGGAAAAAAATCATGCCGGACTGGTTCCAAGTGTGCTCTACCTGCTGGCGTTTGCTATCGGCGGTTTTGCCAAAGCAAAAGAAGGCATTGAAGAAACCATAAAAAATAAAGAATTAAATGTAGAAATATTAATGATTGTTGCAGCCATCGGATCGGCGAGCATCGGGTACTGGACAGAAGGAGCTGTTTTAATTTTTATTTTTTCTGTCAGCGGAGCTTTAGAAACGTATACCATGAATAAAAGCCAAAAAGAAATCTCTTCCTTAATGGATCTGCAGCCAGAAGAAGCGTGGCGAATCACCAACGGAAATTTAGAAAGAGTTCCCATTTCCAGTCTTAATATCGGCGACTTGATTATCGTGAAACCGGGTGAACGTATCCCTTCTGACGGCCGGATCGTAAAGGGAAGCTCTTCTGTAGATGAATCGGCGATTACTGGGGAATCCATGCCCGTAACGAAACAACTGGGTGAAGAAGTTTTTGCCGGAACCGTCAATATCAATGGCTCCATTACTGTTGAAATTACGAAACGATCGAATGAAACTCTATTCCAAAAAATCATTGAGCTTGTCCAATCTGCTCAAAGCGAAAAATCACCTTCACAGCTTTTTATTGAAAAATTCGAAGGGCGCTATGTCAAAGTCGTGTTGGCGGTTGTCTTGCTGATGATGTTTCTACCTCATTATTTGTTTGGATGGAGTTGGAATGAAACGTTCTATCGCGCAATGGTTCTTTTAGTTGTCGCTTCTCCGTGCGCCCTAGTCGCATCCATTATGCCCGCTACTCTAGCGGCGATTTCCAATGGCGCCCGGAACGGAATCTTAGTAAAAGGCGGTGTTCACTTAGAAAATTTAAGCCATTTAAAAGCAATCGCATTTGACAAGACCGGTACGCTGACAAAAGGAAAACCGGAAGTAACAGACATCATTGTCCGGAACGGCTTAGAAGAAGCGCGTCTTATTCAAATGGCCGCTTCAATTGAAAATCAATCGAATCATCCGCTTGCACAGGCTATCGTAAAATTTGCCGAAGACAAGGAAATTCCGCTTTTAGAAGTAGACCAATTGGAAGACGTGGCCGGTTCTGGTGTAAAGGCAGCGATGGGAGGAGAAGAATGGAAAATCGGCAAAGCGGAATTCGTCGGTAAGGATGAGGCGCTTTCTTTCGCAAATGGAAAAGCAAAAGAGTTGGCGTCAGAAGGAAAAACCGTCGTTTTTGTCCGCGATTCGAACGGAATTGCTGCTCTCTTTGCTTTGAAAGACAGCATTCGGCCCGATGCCAAAAAAGCCATTGATCTTCTGCGCCAAGAAGGAATTTATACGATTATGTTGACCGGAGATAGCGATAAAACAGCGTACACCATCGGGAAAGAAGCTCACTTAGACGGTTATATTGCCGAATGCCTGCCCCAGCACAAAGCGGACTATGTGAAAAAAATTATGGAAAAATACGGGACGGTCGCAATGGTTGGCGACGGCATTAATGACGCCCCTGCCTTAGCAACCGCAAACGTTGGAATTGCCATGGGAGAAGGAACAGACGCAGCGCTTGAAACGGCTGATATTATTTTGATGAAAAATGATTTAGCCAAAATTGCCAATGCGATTCAGCTTTCCAAAAGAATGAATAAAATCGTAAAACAAAATATCGTCTTTTCGATCGCAGTCATTATGTTGTTAATTTGCTCCAACTTCCTTCAAATTCTCGATCTTCCTTTCGGAGTGATCGGTCACGAAGGAAGCACGATCTTAGTGATTTTAAACGGGCTTCGGCTTTTGAAATCTCCAAAAGAAAAAGCGTTCGAAGCACAAGAATTAAAAGCTTATTAAAAAACGAGAAATCGAAAAGGGGAGCGGCCAAAACGCTCCCCCTTTTTTATGAGTTGCTGCATAAAACGTATTGAAGTTATGGAATCGATCAAGCGGATTTTCAGGTTCAGCGGCTCCGGCTTTATCATTCTGTTCGCTTATTGCTCTCTGTTATCTTTTTGACCGTTCAAGAGCCTTTCATGACCTTTTCATCCAAACACCCTTCAGCACACCGATTCCATACCATAGTCGACTACTTTCCGCTTTCTGTCGTTTCCTTTTCGTTATGGACGTCTTGATAGGATGCATCCTTTTTTTCAGGCAAAAACGTATCTTTTGCTTCCGTTAGCAATTCCTTCACTTGCGGTGTTAAATCACGAAGATCCTCCACTTTTTCGCGGATAAAGCCTACATCTTCATTCACTTGTTTGACCGTTTCTTTAGCTTTTTCTACTATCTCCTTAGTGGAAGAAATGATGCGATTTGGATCTTTTGCGATTTGGACAACATATTGGCACACTTTAGACATTTTGGAGCGTGTGGACTTGTCCAATAAACTGACAGCAGCCCCTGCGGCAGCACCGATAAACATTCCTACAAAGAATTTATTTCTCCCCATTTTTTTACCCCCTTAAAGGTTATGTTCCTTTTTAATTAGCGCAAGCAGACGGTCGCAGCCTTTTTTGATCAGCTCATAAACCTCTTCAAAATTACCGGTGAAATAAGGATCAGGTACATCCTTTTGCTCAGATTCTTCCACTAAGTCAAGCAAACGAATGATGTGTGTAGTGGAAGCATCTCCAGCAAGCTTATGTAAATCATCCACGTTGCTTTGATCCATCGCCACAATATAGTCGAATTTGTTTAAGTCTTCTCGCTGTACTTGGCGGGCGACAAGCCCTTCATGGTTAATTTGATATTTTTTTAATATGGACAACGTTCCATGATGAGGAGATTCTCCGATATGCCAGCCGCCGATGCCAGCTGAGTCAACCGCAATTTTTTGATCTAACTTTTCTCGTTTTACCATGTCGCGAAACATCGCCTCAGCCATGGGAGAACGACAAATATTTCCTAAGCAGACAAACAAGACGTGAATCAATCCAACCCTTCCTTTCTTTAAAGCAAATGGTATTATCATTATTCTACAAAATTTTTCATTGAAAAACGACAAAGAAATAGTGGTATTTCTTTGTCATTGTTCATAGAACACGAACGAAAGCGACCTTTCGGCTTTCAAACCATAGATCCTGTCTCTTCTCGCTCGGTTTGACAGGAATGAAAAAACATGAAAATATATGAATAAGTACTAGCCGAAAAGGGAAAGGATGGATCAAGTGGATCTCTCAAAAAACACATTAGAAAATATTGAGTTTATGGTGGAAAAGATTAAAGAAAAGCTAAAAATGGTCAACGGTGATGCTTTAAAATCTACTAATTTTAGTTCCGACAAATATGAAGAACTAAAAGAAATTTATGAACTAGTACAGAGAAAAAATCATTTCAGCCCTAATGAAATGCAAGCGATTGTGGAAGAACTCGGATATTTGAGAAAGTAAGGAAAAACTGCCGGTTTAGTGGGAGCCGGCAGTTTTTTCTTCCTCTTGATCGGTTAGTATGAGAATTCCGTCCTTTGTAACAGCGATCGTATGCTCATATTGAGCAGACAGCGTTCCATCCATTGTTCTAGCCGTCCAGCCATTAGCGTCCATTTTCGTTGCCCAATGGCCTATGTTCACCATCGGTTCAATCGTAAAGACCATCCCTTCTTTTATGCGCGGACCTTTTCCAGGGAGGCCGAAATGAGGAACATCCGGTTTCTCATGAATGACCGCACCAATTCCATGGCCGATAAAATCTCGAACGACAGAAAAACCTTCCGACTCCACATAAGTTTGAATGGCGTGGCCAATATCTCCAATTCTATTTCCTATTTTCACTTGTTCGATTCCTTTATATAACGCTGTCTTCGTTACGTCTAATAATTTTTGGGTTTGTGGATCGACTTCTCCAACGGCATAGGACCAAGCCGAATCTGCCAGACCGCCGTTTAACCGGACCACCATATCAATCGTGACAATATCCCCCTCTTTCAACGCTTGTTTCCGAGGGAATCCATGACAAACTTCATCGTTGACGCTCGCGCAAGTTGCGTATTCGTAGCCACGATATCCTTTTTGTTCCGGTGTGGCTCCGTGTTTTTTCAAATATTCGTCCACAAAAACTTCAATGTCCCAAGTAGTGACGCCCGGCTTAATCAGCTTGGCCAGTTCTTTATGGGTGGAAGCAAGAAGCCTTCCCGCTTCATGCATTTTTTCAATCTCACGTGGAGATTTCAATACGATCATGAAAATCCTACCTTTCTTTTTTGCTCCGTTTCATTTTTCAAGTTTAAGGAAACGCACAATGATATGTTTCAATATTCTATGTTTATTATATGGTTTTTTTCTTTACTTTTACAAAAAAAATGAAGGGTTTGACTCGCTGACACAATCATTTCTCGTCGTGTCAGCAAGTCAAACCCTTGACTAATGCCTTCTTCAGTCGTAAAAATGTTCTATTGCAAAAGTTTCAAGGATTCGCGATTAAACGCCGGAATATCGTCTGGTGTCCGGCTCGTTACTAATTGGTTGTCGCTTACAACCACTTCTTCATCTTTATAATGAGCGCCAGCGTATTCCATATCAACACGAATGGATTTATAGCCAGTAGCCGTTTTTCCTTCCAGAGCTTTCGCCGTGATGAGGAGCTGTGGACCATGGCAAATCGCAAATACCGGTTTTTTAGAATCCATAAAATCTTTAACAAATTGAACAAACCGGTCATCGGCACGTAATATGTCTGGTGAAAATCCTCCCGGGATCAACAAAGCATCGTAATTTTCCACTTTCGCGTTATCGATGCTTTCATCGATCGTAATAACAGCGTCGCCATGTTTGCCTTTTACCGTTTTCCCTTTTTCTTTTTCAATATTGACAATTTCATGGCCTGCTTCTTTATAGGCTTTTACAGGTTCAGTGTACTCAGAGTCTTCCACCATATCTGTTACCAATACGGCAATTTTTTTACCCATCGTTTGTTCTCCCCCTTTACGACTTTATCCGATATTTATTGTACCCCTTCTTTTGTTTATTAAACAAACATTATGCTTATTGCTGTACGTTCTTCTGTTGATTGATCGGCATAATGAGTACTTCCACGCGTCGGTTTTTAGCCCTTCCTTCCGGGGTAGAGTTGTCTGCAACCGGCTGGTATTCGCCGTATCCTTTGGCACTAAATTGGCTCGGGTCCAATTTCGGATTTTCCAAAAGAATTTTCATAAAATTGATGGCCCTCATAGCGCTTAATTCCCAGTTGGATTCAAATGAAGCCGTTTTAATCGGAACGTTATCGGTGTGTCCGCTGATAATGATTTGATGAGGAGGATTCATGACAAGTAAATTTGACAGTTCTCTAGCCATTTGAACGTCCTCTTTCCGAATGGTCGCTTTTCCGGAGTCGAATAATACATTATCTCGAATTCTCAACAAAAGTCCCTCGCTTGTCAAGGACGTGGTAATTTTATTCGTCAAATGTTTTTTTTCGATATATTGATTGATTCTTCCCTCTACTTGTTTTAATTCTTTTTCATCTTTTTTGTTCAGAATGTCATCTTTATTCGCCTTACCGTCGGGGGACGGAACCGGAGTTTGAATCGTATCGGAAAAATCCATGACCCCTGTGCTGCCTTGAAATATATCATTAAAAGTCTGAGCAAATTTTTGAAACTTTTTCGCATCGACCGCGCTCATGGAAAAAAGGACAATGAATAGAGCCAAAAGCAAAGTTAATAAGTCCGAATAAGGAAGCAGCCAAGATTCGCTCATATGCTCATCGTCATTCTTTTTTTTACGCTTCGCCATTTTGACCGACACCTTCCGCTTCCATCATCATATTCTTTCGTTCCTCTTGAGGCAAAAAAGAAGACAATTTTTGTTCAATAGTGCGAGGGGCCTCTCCTTCGATGATCGATAAAATTCCTTCTATCATCATTTCTTTTAATTGAACTTCTTGCTGCGATTTTCGTCTTAATTTATTGGCAAATGGATTCCACAATACATATCCGGTAAAAATCCCTAACATGGTAGCCACGAATGCTGCCGAAATAGCATGCCCTAATGCATCCGTATCTGACATATTTCCGAGGGCAGCTATTAATCCGATTACCGCTCCAAGCACCCCAAGCGAAGGAGCATATGTACCCGCCTGCAAAAAAATGGAAATTCCAACTTTGTGGCGTTCCTCCATTGCTTCAATCTCTTCTGTTAAGACATCGCGGATATAGTCGGCATTTTGGCCGTCGACGGCCAGACTCAAACCGTTTTTCAAAAAAGGGTCTTCTATCTCGTCCAGTCTTGCTTCCAAGGCAAGAAGACCTTCTCTGCGGGCAATTTCCGCCCACTCCGAAAACAAACGAATCACCTCAAGCCGACTCATTAATTTTTGCTCTTTAAAAATAATCGCAAACAATTTTGGAACTTTTTTTATTTCGTTCGTTGGAAAAGCGATGGTCACAGCAGCTATAGTCCCTGCAATAATGATCAAAAAAGCGGCAGGATTCGCTAATACCGAAACGTTGACCCCCTTAAGCACCATACCGACTCCGATGGCAATAATTCCGAGTATTACTCCAATAATTGTTGTCTTATCCATTATTCTCACCCTATTTACTAAATTTCTAGTGTCATGGACTGCATAATAATATATTGCTACTTTCGAGGTTTCATTTACTATATCGACTAAATTTGACAAACCTTAACGCAAAAAGGACAATTCATTGAAATCACGATGGTTTTTTCCTACGTTTAAACCAAAGTTATGACTTCTTTACATCAAGAATTACCGTTTGATCCGATGATCCTTTTTTCGATCTTCTGCTCATATCTTTTAAATAGAGACGAATTCGTTTTTATTTTTCTTTTAGAAAGCAGTTGATTGTATTGAATGAGCCGCTGGGACCATTGTTTTTCCAGTCTTTTTCTTTCCTGTTCATCATGGCATTGCCGGATCAGTTCTTCGATTGTCAAAAACTCTTTTCGAATCTCCTTTTCTTCCTCCATATATCCTGCGTTTTTCATGATTCGATAAGCCATTCTCAAGTCTTCCGGAATTTCCACCATGCTGTCCATTTTCAACGGCTTCCCTTTCCCCGAAAGATCATCGAACTCTCCTTTTTCGTAAGCTGCCTTGATTTTTTCTTCCGCCAGTAAAGTAAAATAATCCACTAAAACTCCCCCGTGTTAAATTTGTACTATATTTTCCATTCCGAAGAACGAGCTCTGTCACAGCAATATCCTTTTTTACCATTAAAGAAATTCCAAAAAAACCAAGCCTATACCTCCGATAATAAATATTAAGGAAAGAAAAAGCAGAGAAGTTGAACCACCAATGGGTGCAGTGAATAAATCCAGTATTTCCAAAAATATTGCGGTTTTTTTTGGCGCTTGGAGATAACTCTTTTATTTCCTTCCAGCTATCTTTAAAATAAATCACTCCAAACGGTAAAAGAGCAATTCCTACTACTAATAATGTAATACCTACTGCCGTTGTCAAATCACTTCCCTCACTATCTATGAAATAGATCTTTTACTGCCATTGATTACACGTCATAACGAAAAACATCGCCCAATCCCCTCCATCTGCATTCTTGCGTGTTGCATAAAAGTTTTAAAAATAAAATAAACTCGTCGAAAGTCCAAATTTTTTAAATATAGGGGATCAATATGGTATACTTATGTTAACGAGCACGTAATTCATGTTTTATCTGTTCGATCCCTATCATTGTCCACAAGTTTTGCACATTTATTTTCCTCATGAAAAAAAGGTTTCATATTTTTCACTTTTAATTTATCACATTTAGAATGAGCAGCACTTGGAAGACGATCAAATCATTTTTGTATATATAGTGGCAGCATGATGGAAAAGTTGTCCCTTTTATAGAAAAGGATACTGTTTCCCCATTAAAAATCTTCTGTCCTACCGAATGATTTCGGTGTTCATTCAAACTTCCTTTATTCCCGCTTTTCTCTGCTGTCTGCCTATTTCGGAGATGATTCTTGATTCGAAGCAACGTTCCAATATATTGGTGACGTGCATGAATAAAGTTTCAAAACAACCTATAAAAATAAATGTTATAGAAAGGAAAGATGCGAATGGAGAATGTGGAATACCAAAAGTTATCCAAAAAATCTATTTTGATTAACGGCATTTTTATTACATTAGGCGCCATTTTAATGGCAGTGGGATTGGAAATCTTTTTAGTTCCTAATCACATCATCGACGGCGGCATTACAGGCATTTCCATTATTTTGTCCCACCTATTAGATGTAAAACTGGGTATTTTCCTGTTTGTTCTCAATATTCCTTTTTTTATCATCGGGTACAAACAATTAGGAAAAAGGTTTACGATTTCCATATTATACGGGATTATCGTTCTATCCGTTTTTACTTCGCTGCTTACTCCTGTTGCCGGTATTACTGACGATATCCTTTTAGCAGCCGTTTTTGGGGGAATTACGATCGGAGTAGGGGTCGGTCTTGTCATCCGGTTCGGGGGCGCCCTCGATGGAACAGAAATATTAGCGATTTTAATCAGCAGCAAATCGGCATTATCTGTCGGACAAATTGTCTTGTTCTTTAATATTTTTATCCTTGGAAGCGCCGGATTTGTTTTCGGCTGGGATCATGCCATGTATTCCCTTATTGCTTACTTTATCGCATTCAAAATGATCGATATCGTGGTAGAAGGATTGGAGCAATCACGTTCTGTCTGGATCATCAGTGATCGTGATACCGAAATTGGAGAAGCGCTCTTAACCAATTTAGGACGAGGCGTCACCTACTTGAACGGGGAAGGCGGATATAAAGGAACGGGCAAAAAAGTCATCTTTTGCGTCATCAACCGCTTGGAAGAGGCGCAATTAAAATCAATCGTCGACCGAATTGATCCGAACGCCTTTCTCGCCATCGGTGAAGTGGCGGAAGTAAAAGGCGGACAATTTAAAAAAAGAGGGGTCCACTAACATCTAGCGGGATGCCCAATCAAGGCAAGAAGCGGAGTCCACGCAAGAACTCCGCTTTTTTTCTGCGTATACTCCGTTTAATGGCTTTTTCTCAAAGCCTGTTCAGGGAAGACGTTACATGGCTTTTACTTCCAGCTGAAGCGCCGGACCGAAAAATTCATAACGGACGTTTTCCGCAGAAATCCCGATATCCGCTAAATGCTGAATAACGGACTGCATAAATGGAACCGGACCGCATACGTAACAGATACTGTTTTTCGGAAGCACTCTTTGCAAAAACTCTTTGTCGATATGTCCAAGATGATCGCATACAGTGCTTTCATTTTCTTTCGATGAATAAGCGATATAAGATTTCCCGTTCTTGAGTCGGCTTATATGACGATCGACTTCGTCTGAAAAAGCCCGGGCCTTTTCGTTGCGTGCAGCATGAATAAATACGACTTCCCGACTGCTGTTTCCTTCTGCCAAAGTTTCCAGCATGCTCATCATTGGAGTAATTCCAACTCCGCCGCTAATCAATGCGACCGGATTGGTTTCTTCTTGATTCAACACAAAATCCCCCGCAGGAACACTAACCTCGATTGTATCGCCTTCTTTTGCCTGTTCATGCAAATAAACGGATACTTTTCCATACGGCTCATGATCCGCTTCTTTTTTCACGGAAATGCGGAAATAGTCATGAAACGGCCCGCACGATAAGCTGTATTGACGGTTCGACAAATATTGGTCTCCCGGTATTCTCAATCGAACGGTAATATATTGCCCCGGTAAATAGGAAGGAACCGGAACGCCGTCTTTCGGTTTTAAATAAAAAGAAGTGATCAGGGAACTTTCAGGCACCTTTTTTATAATTTCAAATTCTTTAAAATCTTCCCATCCTCCTTTTTGGCTGCTGGCCTCTTTATACAATTCCCGCTCCAGCGAAATAAAGACATTGGCGATTTCTTGATAGGCATCTTTCCATGCCGAAAGAATTTCATCGGTTGCAGCTTCTCCCAAAACTTCCTTAATGGCGGCTAATAAATTTTCACCGACAATAGGATAATGCTCAGGCTTAATTCCCAGGCTGCGATGTTTTTGGGCAATCAATTTTGCTGTTGGTAAAATCACTTCCAGTTGATCAATATATTTGGCTGCGGCATACACCGCATTGGCAAGAGCCGTTTGCTGGCGTCCTCGTTTCTGATTCGTATGGTTGAAAATATTCAATAATTCAGGATGGTTGTCAAACATCCTTTTATAAAAATGAGTGGTAATTTCAGTTCCTCTTTGTTCTAAAATCGGGACAGTTGACTTGATAATTTCTATTTTTTCTTTTGAAAGCATCATTTCATCTCCTAAAAGAAGTATTTTGTTTACATCTTTAAAGTAGAGGAAACCGTTTTAAAAAGCAATATATAAAATACATGTTTAATAAAATGTTCACATTTTCGGCTTTTCGCCAAAAATAGAGTATAATATAATGAACTTCGATTCTTGAAAATCAAATAAGAATCTATCCCACAAATACGAAACACTCAAAATGAACTCTTTAGGTGATCACAATGAGACTGACTTTATATACAGATTACGCATTAAGAGTGCTAATTTATTTAGCCGCAAAAGAAAATGATGAACTTTCCAGCATTCGAGAAATCTCCGATATATACGGAATTTCCAAAAACCATTTGATGAAAATCATTTATAAACTAGGGAGAATGGGAGTGATCGAAACGATTCGCGGACGAAACGGCGGAATACGTCTTGCAATGAAACCAAAAGATATCAATATTGGGGAAGTTGTAAGACAAACAGAAGAAGATTTTCGCCTTGTTGAATGTTTTGATCCGGAAAACAATTTATGTGTCATATCCCCTGTCTGTGGTTTAAGACACCTTTTAAATAATGCTTTAGCTGCCTATCTTGCTGTTTTGGATCAGTATACATTGGCAGATTTAGTCGCTGATCCTGAGAGATACCGAACGTACTTTTTTAAACAGAGCGAAAACTAATTACTTTTCGCTCTGTTTTTCCAAAAACTCTTTCAGTACGACTGCATGATTGCGAACCGGTTCTTTCGCAGCATACAATAAGGTGACAGTTTGATTTTCACCCATTTTCACGAGTTTTAAAATCGAGCTTTGCCGATCTTCCCTTTGAAGTTCCTTCACATACATTTCTTTAAAATCCAAATATTTGCTTCGATGTTGATGAAACCATTTTCGCAATTCATGGCTTGGCGCTACTTCCTTCATCCATTCATCAATTTGCGCTTTCTCCTTTGATAACCCTCGCGGCCACAGACGGTCTATCAATATTCTTTTCCCATCTTGTTCAGAAGCAGCTTCGTAAACACGTTTCAATTGAAACAAGATATTCCCCCCTTTCCATTGGCATTATGGCACATTTTCTTCTCAACCAAAAGCGGTTAACGCACCGGCGCTTTGATTCAGATGAAAGTCTTGATACAATAAAGAGGACACTTTAATGTAAAGAAGGGGATTGCATGGATCAATTTAAAGTGAAGTTGGAAAAATATGCAGAATTGGCCGTAAAAGTTGGCGTTAATATTCAAAAAGGGCAAACCCTTGTCATTAATGCTACGTTAGAAGCGGCCGACTTTGTTCGTCTGATTGTGAAGAAAGCTTATGAAGCAGGCGCTAAACATGTACATGTTGAATGGAGCGACGATGCTGTCTCCCGCATGAAATATGAGCTTGCCCCTGACGAAGCGTTTGATGAATATCCGATTTGGCGGGCGAAAGAAAGAGAAGAACTGGCAGAACAAGGAGCCGCCTTTATATCCGTGCTTTCTTCCAGCCCCGACCTTTTAAAAGGAGTCGATCCTGATCGCATCAGCCGCTTTCAAAAAGCCGCCGGCCAAGCTCTGGCAAAGTTCCGGCAATACATCCAATCCGACAAAGTCAGTTGGACTGTGATCGCCGCTGCTTCACAGGCATGGGCTGAAAAAGTATTTCCAAACGATGAAAAAGCTGTAGAAAAATTATGGGAGGCCATTTTCAGTTCTGTAAGAATCGGAAAAGAGGATCCTGTAGCCGCTTGGAAAAAACATGATGAAACTCTTCACGAAAAAGTCGAGTATTTAAATAACAAGAGATTTCATAAGCTTCATTATAAAGCGCCCGGCACAGATTTGACCATCGAACTTCCTGAAAACCATATTTGGGTAGGCGCCGGAAGCATCAATGAAAACGGCGTTTCATTCATGGCTAATATGCCGACGGAAGAAGTTTTTACCGTCCCTAAAAAAACAGGTGTCAATGGATATGTATCAAGCACTAAGCCATTAAGTTACGGCGGAAACATCATCGATGGTTTTACCATCACATTTGAAAACGGAAGAATTGTTGACGTGAAAGCGAAAGAAGGAGAAGAAATACTAAAGAAACTGGTAGAAACAGATGAAGGATCTCATTATTTAGGAGAAGTAGCGCTTGTACCCCACCACTCACCTATCTCTGAATCGGGAATTCTTTTTTACAATACATTATTTGACGAAAATGCCTCCAACCACCTCGCGATCGGAAGCGCTTATGCTTTTTGCATCGAAGGCGGGAAGCAAATGTCGAAAGAGGAATTGGAAGAAAACGGACTGAATACAAGCATCACCCACGTGGACTTTATGATCGGATCAGAATCCATGGATATTGACGGCATCACCAAAGACGGAAAGACCGAACCGATTTTCCGCAATGGAAATTGGGCATTTTAAAAAAATTCCTTTATTGGAACGTTCCATTATTAAAAATAACTTTGATTCCATTCAATCTGAATCTAATGGAATGAACTTGCTCCACTTTAATAGGATTTAAAAGGCTCTGTTCGAATCCAAAATTTTCGTCCTTCCTAAACAAATCGGCGATCAGCCTTTCAGAAAGGCGCTTGATTAAAAGGAACCAAGAACAGAGCCTTTCTCTTTTTCCCCCTTCATCCTAAAAACTAAATTGATTCAACCGTTCATAATATTGTTTGAGAAAATCAAAAAAGAGTTTTTCCGTTGGCGGAAGATCTCGGCTTTTCGGGTAAATAACCCCTACTGTCCTGGTTATGATCGGATCGCTCACCGTGATGCTCACGGTTTCAGGGCTGGATTGTTCATCAAGCGTTGACTCCGGTAGAAGACTAATCCCAAGCCCCGCTTCCACTAAGCCTTTTATCGTATAGATATCTTCGCTTTCGAATGCGACATCAGGCTCAAATCCTACTTGCCGACAAGCGTCCATCACCATTTTTCTCATATCGTAACCTGTTTGAAACAGTACGAATGGCTCTTTTCTCAATTCGTAAAGCCGAATTTCTTTTTTTTGGGCCAAAGGATGATGAAACGGGAGTAGAGCTCTCATCCTTTCAGAAAAGAAAATATGGGTGTTTATTTTGGAATCCGTCGGAACCGGTGAAACAAACGCCAAATCAATTTCCCCGTTTTCCACCAGTCCTCGCAATTCCTTATTGGATCCTTGCCAAAATTTAAATCCAATCTCCGGATATTGTTTTCTAAATGCGGATATTACTCTCGGCAGCGTTTTAGCGGCCAATGAATTAGGAAAACCAATTCGGATCATTCCCTGTTTTGGATTTAAGTAGTCTTTGACTGCTTTAACCGATTTGTCGATCTCCTCCATTGCATTTTCAATATGTTCTAAAAAAATTTTGCCTATATGAGTTAACTTGACATTTCGACCATCTCTGGCAAACAAAACGACTCCGAGCTCATCTTCCAGCCGAGCGATCTGTCTGCTCACCGCCGACTGAGCAACATGAAGCTGATTGGCTGCCTCAGTCACATGTTCTTGCTTGGCCACTTCTATAAAATATTTAATTTGGCGCAGTTCCAATCTTCTTCTCCCCTTTTCTTTTTTTCATGATCTGTCGTAAAATTCCCGTCTATCAAGCAAAAACTATATTAATATCAAAATTAGATTGTTTTATTCTTAATTATATATTGTTAGCATTAATAAAGAAATATACAATATAAGTACTGTTATCTGAAAAATAGAAACAATTCAAATTTACCTGCTTTTAACCGTCCGCAAAATTTCCACCTTCAAAGCTCAAAATCCGCGGGTGACGAAAAAATCAACTTTTAAAAATCATCCGCATAAGCCCACCGATGGAAATTTTTTAAGACCTGCTCAGTAAATCTTTTCACAAAATGGGGGTGCAGCCGATGAAACACTATGGCTATCCAAAAGAACAAGGTCTGTACAATCCGCAAAACGAACATGACGCTTGCGGAATCGGATTTATAGCAAATATAAAAGGAAAACCTGCTCATTCCATTGTAAAGCAGGGTATATACATGCTGTGCCAATTGGAACACCGCGGTGGCCACGTGAATGAAAAAACGGGAGATGGAGCGGGAATTATGCTTCAAATCTCGGATTCATTCTTTAGAAAAGAATGCGAAAAGCTTAATATTCATTTACCAGAAATGCATAAGTATGCAGTGGGAATGTTATTTATGCCACAAAACCAATCCGAACGGGAACGCGCTAAATCGCACATTGAACGGATTGTTGGCGAAGAAGGACAGTCGCTGCTCGGATGGCGTGAAGTTCCAACCGATTCTTCCGTCATTGGCGAAGGCGCTTTAAAAACGGAGCCTTTCATCATGCAATTGTTTATCGGGCAAAACGAAGAGATCCAATCGGAACGAGATTTTGAATTAAAATTATACATCATTCGAAAACGTATTGAACGAGCGATCGCAGAGGATCCGGCAATTAACGGCAGCTTTTATGTTCCGAGCCTGTCGACAAGAACGATCATATATAAAGGAATGCTTCTTCCGGAGCAAATCGATCAATACTATCTGGATCTTTCCGACGAAGCCTATACTTCTGCTTTCTCCCTTGTTCATTCTCGATTCAGCACCAACACATTCCCCAGCTGGGAGCGTGCTCATCCATACCGTTATTTAATTCATAATGGAGAAATCAATACCCTGAGAGGAAATGTGAACTGGATGCGTGCCCGCGAAAAGGCAAGTTACTCTAAAGTGTTCGGGGACAACTACGAAAAGATTTTGCCTATTATCGACGAAAGCGGTAGCGATTCCGCCATGTTGGATAACACACTTGAATTCTTGACATTATCGGGCCGTTCGCTTCCTCACGCTGCGATGATGCTGATTCCGGAACCATGGGATCATGATAGGCAAATGGAAGATCCAAAGCTTGCTTTCTATGAATACCACAGTTGCCTAATGGAGCCTTGGGATGGGCCTACTTCGATCTCCTTTACGGACGGTCGAAAAATCGGAACCATTTTGGACCGCAATGGACTGCGTCCTGCCCGCTATTATATAACGGAAGACGATTTAATCATCTATTCTTCTGAAACAGGAGTCGTACCTGTCGAAGAGGAAAAAATCATTTCCAAACAAAGCTTAGACGCGGGGAAAATGCTTTTGATTGATCTTGAAGAAGGCCGCATCATTTCCGACGAAGAGATCAAAGCAAAAATTGCTTCTGAAAAACCTTACCGCAAATGGCTCGACGAAAATCTTGTCCACCTATCCGATCTAAATGATTTCGAACCGGTGGAAGCGCGTTTAGAATCCGAAAAAATTGTAAAATGGCAAAAAGCCTTTGGCTACACGTATGAGGAACTGACGAAAAATCTTAAATCAATGGCGACGGAAAAAAAGGACCCGATCGGATCCATGGGATATGATGCCCCGCTCGCCGTTTTGTCGGAACGTCCTCAGCTTCTCTACAATTATTTTAAACAACTGTTTGCACAAGTGACGAACCCTCCGATAGATGCCATTCGGGAAGATATTGTGACTTCAACCATGACGCTCCTTGGCAGAGAAGGAAATCTTCTCGAGCCTTCCGAACAGAGCTGCCGGAGAATTCGGCTTGAATCACCTATTCTTTCTGAAAAAGATTTAGCTGCTTTAATCGGCAATCGGTTTAAAGAATTTCGTGCGAAAACTCTGTCTATTTTATTTGACGCTTCTTCCCCTCAAGCCCTTGAACCGGCTTTAGACAGGCTGTTCCAAGAAGCGGAAGAAGCAATTGAGGAAGGGTATTCGTTGTTAATTTTATCCGATCATGGAGTGAACGAAGATTTCGCTGCCATCCCTGCTTTGCTCGCAGTCAGCGGTCTTCATCATCACTTAGTGCGAAAAGGGCTTAGAACGAAAGTAAGCCTTATTGTGGAAACGGCTGAAGCCAGAGACACTCATCACTTTGCTTGTTTAATCGGATACGGGGCAGATGCAGTTCATCCATACCTTGCCATTTCGTCTATTGAAGACATGGTGGAAAAAGGCATTATTAAAGAAATAAACGCTGAACAAGCCATCAGCAACTATTTGCAAGCGAGCATCGACGGGGTTGTCAAAATCATGTCGAAAATGGGTATCTCCACTGTTCAAAGCTATAGAGGCGCCCAGATTTTTGAAGCGGTTGGCATCGGAAAAGAAGTAGTGGACCGCTATTTTACCGGTACCGCTTCCCCATTAAGCGGGATTACGCTTCATGTGATTGCCGAAGAAACCCTGCTCCGCCACCGCCAAGCATTTCATAAAAGTGAATTCCAGGATACTTCCCTTGATTCCGGCGGAGAATTTCAATGGAGAAGAACGGGAGAAGCTCATGCTTTTAATCCGAAAACCATTCATACTTTACAACAAGCAGCACGGCAAAATAGCTATGAACTATATAAAAAATACTCAAAAATGATTTCAGAAGAACAAACATTTTTCCTTAGGGGTCTTCTCGATTTCAACTTTGGCAAAAGACCCGCAGTTCCTTTAGACGAAGTGGAACCTGTCGAATCCATTCTCAAACGCTTTAAAAGCGGTGCCATGTCGTACGGTTCCATCAGTAAAGAAGCTCACGAAACGCTGGCGATTGCGATGAACCGCATTGGAGGTAAAAGCAACAGCGGCGAGGGCGGCGAAGACCCTTCTCGTTACACGCCGGATAAAAACGGAGATTTGCGCCGGAGTGCCATCAAACAAGTGGCATCGGGACGATTTGGCGTAACGAGTCATTATTTAGTGAACGCCGAAGAAATTCAAATCAAAATGGCACAAGGCGCTAAACCGGGTGAAGGAGGTCATTTGCCGGGAAAAAAAGTATACCCTTGGATTGGGGACGTTCGTGGTGCCACACCCGGAGTCGGACTTATTTCTCCTCCTCCTCACCATGATATTTATTCTATCGAAGATTTAGCCCAATTGATTTACGATTTAAAAAATGCAAATCCGAAAGCTCGCATCAACGTGAAATTAGTTTCCAAGAGCGGTGTAGGAACAATCGCAACCGGCGTGGCCAAGGGGCTTGCCGATGTCATTTTGATTAGCGGATATGAAGGCGGCACAGGCGCATCGCCGAAATCAAGCATTAAAAATGCCGGAATTCCTTGGGAAATCGGCCTTGCCGAAACACATCAAACCTTGCTGATGAACGGTCTCCGTGATCGCGTAACCCTTGAAACAGACGGCAAAATGATGACAGGCCGAGATGTCGTCATCGCTGCTCTTTTAGGCGCTGAAGAGTACGGATTTGCCACTGCACCTCTTGTCGTGCTTGGGTGCATTATGATGCGGGTTTGCCATATGGATACTTGTCCTGTAGGAGTGGCAACCCAAAATCCAGAACTGCGGAAGCGATTTGCCGGTTCGCCTGATCATATCGTGAATTACATGCACTTTGTCGCCCAGGAAATCCGCGAAATTATGGCACAATTGGGATTCCGGACGATGGACGAAATGATTGGACAAAAACAATTCTTAAAAGTTCATGAACGGGCCAAACGTCATTGGAAAGCCAAATATCTAGATTTGTCGCCGCTTCTGTATGTACCGGAAGAAGCAAAGCATCAATCCCAGCACAAAACGCAGAACCAAAATCATCAACTTGAAAAAACGCTTGATCTTCAAAAGTTGGTTCCCGCTGCTCAACCTGCAATCGAATGGAAAAAACCTGTAAAAGGAAGTTTTCCAATCCGCAATATCAATCGGGCTACCGGAACCATTTTGGGATCTTTGATTACCCAAAAATACGGAGCTGAAGGTCTTCCTGAAGATACGATCCAATTTACATTCAAAGGTTCGGCCGGACAAAGTTTCGGTGCTTTTGCTCCTAAAGGGTTGACATTAGCGGTAGACGGAGATGCCAACGATTACTTTGGAAAAGGCTTATCGGGAGGAAAACTGATTGTTCGCCCTGATTCATCTTCCAGCCTAGTTCCGGAAGAACAGACTATCGCAGGAAATGTTTGCCTGTATGGAGCGACCGGCGGTGAAGCTTATATCAACGGAAAAGCCGGAGCCCGTTTTGCCGTTCGAAATTCCGGAGTCGACGTAGTGGTCGAAGGTGTAGGAGACCATGGCTGTGAATATATGACCGGCGGCAATGTCGTCATACTCGGCGATGTTGGGAAAAACTTTGCAGCCGGAATGTCCGGCGGCGTCGTATATATCTATGAAAAAATGTCTGGATTGACGAAACGTCAATGCCGAGAATCATCTCTTCTGTTTGAATCGTTGTCAAAAGAAGATGAGGACTTAGTGAAATCTCTTATAAAAAAACACGTTGACTACACAAACAGCCCGTTGGCCAAACGAATTCTCGACAATTGGAGCAAAACATCCGGCCGCTTTATAAAAATAATTCCTAAAGAATATAAAGAAATGAAACAAAAAATCCAACATTTCCTTTTGGAAGGAAAGACGCAGTCTGAAGCTGAATACGCCGCTTTTCTTGAAAGTACTGTCGAAAAAAAGACCATATCTGACAATCAGCGAATGATAGAAGCCATCAATTAGTAGAGAAAGGGGTTAGAAGCATGGGAAAAGCAACAGGTTTTTTGGAATATAAAAGAAAAAAAGCACCGGAACGTGATCCAAAAGTTCGCATCAAGGACTGGAATGAGTATCAGCTCCCTTTCTCCGAGAACGAATTAAAGATTCAAGCCGCCCGCTGCATGGATTGCGGAACCCCCTTCTGTCATACGGGAATGGAATTAAGAGGGATGCCTTCCGGCTGCCCTCTTTATAACTTAATCCCCGAATGGAATGATTTGGTATATCAAAACCGTTGGCAGGAAGCATTAGAACGGCTTTTGAAAACAAACAACTTCCCTGAATTTACCGGACGCGTTTGTCCTGCACCTTGCGAAGGATCATGTACTGTCGCCCTTTCCGATGATCCGGTGGCAATCAAATCTATTGAAAAAGCGATCATTGACAAAGGATTCCAGGAAGGATGGATTAAGCCAAACCCTCCCAAAGTGCGTACGGGGAAAAAAGTGGCCGTAGTCGGATCAGGTCCTGCCGGTCTTGCGGCTGCCGATCAGCTGAATAAAGCTGGTCATACGGTTACCGTATTTGAAAAAGACGATCGTGTCGGAGGATTGCTGACATACGGGATTCCTTCCATGAAGCTTGAAAAATCTACCGTAGACAGACGCGTGAATTTACTGAAACAAGAAGGCATTACGTTTGTGACAAACACGGAAATCGGAAAAGATATCAGCGCCGAAGAACTAAAGGAATCGTTTGACGCAGTCCTTTTATGCGCCGGCTCTCAAAAACATCGCGACATATTAATAGAGGGCCGTGAATCAAAAGGCATTTATTTTGCCATGGATTATTTAACGAAAAGCATTAAAGGATTGTTGGACGGAACAGAAGTGATTTCCGCGGAAGGAAAAGATGTTATTGTCATCGGCGGCGGAGATACGGGAGCTGACTGTGTAGCAACGGCTTTGCGTCAAGGAGCCAAAAGCGTCGTCCAATTTGGAAAGCATGAAAAAATGCCTGATTCACGATTGGAACGCAATCCATGGCCGGAATATCCGAATACTTTTAAATTAGATTATGCCTATGAAGAAGCCGCTGCGGTTTTCGGAGAAGACCCACGCGAATATTTAATTCAAACGAAAAAATTTGTGGCTGATGAAAATGGCCATGTGAAAGAATTGCATACGGTTCAAATGGAAAAAACCTATCATGAAGACGGAACCTATACAATGAAAGAAATTCCGGGAACGGAAAAAGTATGGCCGGCTCAACTAGTATTAATTGCCATTGGATTCACCGGAACTGAACCAAAACTTCTTGATGCCTTTCAAGTAGAAAAAACAAGCCGGAATACTGCGAAAGCAAAATACGGCCAATATACAACGAACGTGGAGGGCGTGTTCGCTGCCGGAGATATGCGCCGCGGGCAAAGTTTGGTCGTTTGGGCCATTCACGAAGGCCGTGAAGCAGCTCGAGAAATCGACCGTTATTTAATGGGAGAGACTTTTTTGCCATAACCTGAAATACGCACAAAAAAGAGGCCGACCTTTAAGTTCGCCTCTTTTTTTGTACTTTTTAATCTTGCAATAAACTATAGAGAACAGCTTTCTGAGCATGCAAACGATTTTCCGCTTCTTGGAAAACGATGGATGACGGCCCGTCCATAATGTCCGCGGACACTTCCTCTCCTCTGTGAGCCGGTAAGCAGTGCATAAATTTACAGTCCGGCTTAGCATATTGGAAAAGCCCTTGATTTACCTGATAAGGAATAAATATCTTCCTTCGTTCTTCCTGTTCTTTTTCCTGTCCCATGCTGACCCACACATCTGTGTAAATAAAATCTGCTTCTTTCACTGCTTCTTTCGGATTTTCTAAGTAGGTAATACAAGCCCCCGTTTTTTCTGCCAATGCTTGTGCTTTTTTCATGACTTGCGGGTCAGGCTCGAATCCTTTCGGAGTCGCCACAACACATTCCATTCCTGTCAAAGCCGCCCCTATCATTAAAGAGTGGGCAACATTGTTTCCATCTCCTACATATACTAACTTGACCCCTTTCCACCCTCCTTTCCATTCGTAAATCGTCAACAAATCTGCAAGCGCTTGACAAGGATGTGATAAATCCGTCAATCCGTTGATGACAGGAATGTCGGCTGCTTTCGCCAGCGCCTCGATTTTGTCATGTCCGAACGTCCGGATCATGATTCCATCCAGATATCTCGACAATACTTTTCCTGTATCCTCGATTGTTTCTCCTCGTCCTATTTGAGTATGCTGCGAATCCAAAAACATTCCATGCCCCCCGAGCTGGATCATGGCAGCTTCAAAAGAGACTCTCGTACGAGTCGAATTTTTTTCAAAAATCATCCCGAGAATTTTCCCTTTTAAACTTTCAGAATAAGCGGAAGGATTTTTTTTCATATCAGCTGCTAATTCTATAAAATAAGAAATTTCATTCGGAGTAAAATCAGCAAGAGTCAGTAAATCTTTTCCTTTCAATTGTTCGGCTGTCACCGTATGAACGATTGCCATTTATAAACACTCCCTTTCCAATGTACTATCCTTTTTTGAACGTTTTTTTAATTGATCATGTCAATATTAAAAACTTTCGTAAAATAAAAACCTTTATAATTAATATTTATACACAATAAAGAATGAAAATACAATCATAAATATCGTATTGCAAAAAATTTATTTAGATAATAAAATCAAAATGCATTGTTCGTAAGTTTTATGTTAAGATTATAAGTGAACGTAACATTTTATTAGCAACTCAATAGTCCACGAGGTGAAAGATTCATGAAAAAGAAAATACCAATGCGTGATACTCTAACAGTCAAAACAAGTTTCGTCCTTCCACCGGATACAAACCAACATGGTACTTTATTCGGCGGAAAGTTGATGGCATACATAGACGATATCGCCTCTATAACCGCAACTAAATTTGCAAGAAGACCGGTTGTAACTGCTTCAACGGACTCCGTAGATTTCCTTAAACCAATTAACAGCGGTGACTCTGTGACATTAGAAGCTCGGATCACATATACTGGTCGGACAAGCATGGAAGTATTCGTAAAAGTAACATCCGAAAATTTATTAACGGGTGAAAAAGCAGTTGCGGCTCTCTCTTTCTTAACCTTTGTTGCCCTTGATGAAAACGGAAAACCGACAGAAGTGCCTGAAGTGGTTCCGGAATCTGAAGAAGAAAAATGGCTGAATGAAACAGCTCTCAATCGGGCAGAACATCGGAAAGCACGGAAACTTCACAGCCAAGAACTAGCTGAATTTTTCTCCAAAATGGAATAAGTAATTTTTCAAAAGGCCGGAATTCTCCAATCCTTCAATCTTGATACTATACTACACTTGCTCTCCGCTCACATTTCTACGAGGAACTCCGGCCCTTTCCTTTTTTTTTCGGCTCCTCCAAAACCGGTGAAACATAGTCCTACAATCCTCCTAAGTCGGAATAAGCTCATTAGATTTATAGAATAGTCCGATTTTCATTCTTTAAAAATGGCATTTCAAAATGATAAATGCCTCTATTAACGTAAACACGTCCTGAAAAAAACTTGAATGGCGAAATTCTGCTGCGACATTCTTTTACATAAAGTTACAAAGATTAAGTTTTATAAACAACAGCAAGCACATTCCCCCCTCCCCTTATGTCGAAAATGCTGATAGATTCGTTCATCCCGCCATTGTTACAAATCTTCTACATTTGTAACAACATATTTTGACAATAAAACCCATATACTTTTCAACAAAAAAACTTGTATACTTTTATAGGATAAGGACGATATGATTCTTCTGAACATGCGTCAAATTTGTTTGGCTTATTCGAAATGGAGGTATAAAAGGTGCTTTCTCAAGATATTGGAATTGACTTAGGCACGGCCAATACCCTTGTATATAGTAAAAATAAAGGAATTATTATAAACGAACCCTCTGTAGCAGCGATTGATATACATACGAAACAATTATTGGCAATAGGTTCAGAAGCAAAAAAAATGATCGGAAAAACCCCCGCCAACATTTCCGTTATTCGTCCATTAAAAAATGGGGTTATTGCTGATTTTGAAGTGACAACGGAAATGCTAAAAAGCATCATGAAAAAAGTGAACAAAGCGCTTGGAATCACCTTGCGAAAGCCGAATGTCGTGATCTGCGCCCCATCTGGAGCGACAACAGTCGAAAAAAGAGCGATTGAAGACTCTATTCGAAGCTGCGGAGCGAAAACCGTCCATTTGATTGAAGAACCGATTGCAGCGGCCATCGGAGCAGATTTGGCGGTAGATGAACCGATTGCTAATATGATTGTCGACATCGGTGGAGGCACTACTGAAGCGGCCATTATTTCCTATGGCGGAGTGGTGTGCAGCAATTCGATTCGAATTGGCGGAGATAAAATGGACGAAGATATCATTCAATATGTACGGAAAGAGTACAACCTGCTAATCGGCGAACCGACCGCAGAAATGCTGAAAAAAGAAATTGGATATGCGCCCATCGATCATGATATCCAAGAAATGGAGATTCGCGGAAGGGATTTAGTAACGGGACTCCCCAAAACGATTACTATTACTTCCTTAGAAATTCAGAAAGCGATAAAGGAAACCGTTTTACAAATATTAGAAACAGTTCGTGCTACGCTGGAAAATTCACCACCGGAACTTAGCGGTGACATTGTTGACAGAGGAATTATTTTAACAGGAGGAGCTTCCCTGCTGAACGGTTTAAAAGAATGGTTGGCAAGCCAGATGATTGTCCCCGTAAACCTCGCACCAAGTCCGCTCGAATCAGTCGCCATTGGTACAGGCCGGTCTTTGCATGTCATCCCTCAGTTAAAAAAAGTAAAAAATTAACGCTTGTTAAAGAAGTCTGTCTCTCCGATTAAAAAAAGCAGGTCCTCATCCCTCCTGCTTTTCGGAGGCAGACTTTTTTTCGATCTTATTAAGCCCCTCATATAAACCTTCTTTAGAACGCCGTAGATAAGACTTTTCTGATTTCTTTTCTTCAGAATGAATGATTTCAGCTAGCTTTTGAACATGCGATCTGCCAAAAATTCTCTTGACCGCTGCCTGAAGAAAAGCTATTATTAATTTAATAAATCTGAAAATACGAAAAAAATTTCATAGATTTCTTATCAAGAGAGGTGGAGGGACTGGCCCGATGAATCCTCAGCAACCAGCCGAATTGGACAGGTGCTAAATCCAGCAAACTTTCGAGTTTGGAAGATAAGAAGGATCATTTTGGACATCATCCATCAAAAGCCTTCTTACGGAAGGCTTTTTTCATTTTATCCGTAATGAGAGGAGGAACACGCATGAGATTTTTGGATCGATTGAAAACAGAGATTTTAACAGCCGATGGCGCAATGGGCACGCTCCTCTATTCATATGGAATTGACTATTGTTATGAAGAATTGAATATTACCAAGCCAGAAATCATTTCCAAAATACATGAAGAGTATATTCTTGCCGGGGCCGATGTCATCCAAACCAATACTTACAGTGCCAACGCTGTAAAACTGCGTCGTTACGGACTGGAGGAAAATGTCAAACAAATAAATAAAGCGGCTGTCCGTCTTGCCAAACAAGCAGCGGCTGATCATGGAACGTTTGTTTTCGGTACAATTGGGGGCATTCGCGGCTTCCGTAAAGATACCTGCTCACTGGCTGATATAAAAGAGGCTTTCCTAGAACAGGCAGAAAGTTTATTGAATGAAAATCCAGACGGACTGCTTCTCGAAACTTACTATGACTTTGAAGAATTGACAACCGTCTTAAAAATAGCTCGAAAATTAACAAACATTCCAATTATCGCTCAAGTGTCCATGCATGAACCCGGTGTCCTTCAAAACGGTCTATCTCTGAATGAAGCTCTCCACCGTTTGGAAGATCAAGGGGCAGATCTGGTGGGCGTGAACTGTCGACTTGGACCTTACCATATGATACAAGCACTTGAAAAAGCTTCATTGCCCAAAAAAGCGTATCTTTCCGCTTATCCTAACGCCAGCCTGCTGGATGTGAAAGACGGTCGAGTGATCTATGAATCGGAAGCCGAGTATTTCGGAAGAGCGGCGGTAAAATTGCGCAATCAAGGAGTCCGTCTTATCGGGGGATGCTGCGGCACAACGCCGAAACATATTGAAGCCGTCAAAAAAGCATTATCAGGTCTTTCTCCCATTCATCAAAAATCGGTGAAACCTGAAAAACCGATCATTGTAAAAGAACCACCGGCACCGCTCGATCCCCCTCTTCACGAACTAGCGAAGAAAAAACGGACGATTATCGTAGAATTGGATACTCCGAAACATTTGGATACTTTTCAATATTTTAAAGGGACTCAAGTACTTAAAGAAGTCGGAATCGACGCGATTACAATGGCCGATAATTCGTTGGCTTCACCGCGGATCAGCAACATGGCAATGGCGGCTTTAGTAAAGGCCAACCAGCATATTCGCCCGCTCGTACATATAACCTGCCGAGATCGCAATTTAATAGGACTGCAATCGCATTTGATGGGCCTCCACACCCTAGGTATTCATGATATTCTTGTCATTACAGGCGATCCGACAAAAGTGGGTGACTTTCCCGGTGCCACAAGCGTATACGACGTTTCCAGTTTGGAACTGATTTCATTAATTAAGCAATTGAACAACGGGATTTCTTTTTCCGGGAAACCATTAAAACAAAAAACTCATTTTTCCGTTTCCGCTGCTTTTAATCCGAATGTCCGCGTACTGGAAAAAGCAGTCAAACGGATGGAAAGAAAAATAGAATGCGGAGCCGATTCGTTTATCACACAGCCGGTTTTTACAAAGGAAAAAATAAAAGAAATTTACGAAGCAACGAAACATTTAAATGTCCCTATTTTCATCGGAATTATGCCATTAACAAGCCTCAAAAACGCAGAATTTTTGCATAATGAAGTGCCAGGCATAAAATTATCCGATGAAATTATAGAGCGAATGAAAGCATTCGACGGAGATAAAGAAAAATCCCAGCAAACGGGAATTGAGATCGCCAAAGAATTAATCGATACTGCTCTTCGATATTTTAACGGAATTTATCTCATTACTCCTTTCCTTCGTTATGAAATGACAGCCGATTTGGCTCGCTATATTCGGGAACAAGATGCAAAAAAGGGAGAGACTGTCCATGCCGAAATTACAACATCCAATTGAACATGAACTAGAAAAACGAATCCTCATCATCGATGGAGCAATGGGAACCATGATTCAGCAAGCCGGCCTTACATCGAACGATTTCGGAGGCGAGCAGTATGATGGCTGTAATGAATTTTTAAACATCACAGCCCCTCATGTGGTCGAGTGGATTCACCGCTCTTATTTGGAAGCCGGTGCCGATGTTATTGAAACCAACTCATTTGGCGGAACACCGCTTGTTCTGAATGAATACAATCTCGGCGATAGAGCTTATGAAATTAACCGCCGGGCAGCCGAAATCGCCAAAAAAGCTGCTGCCGAATTTTCAACACCGGAAAAGCCGCGTTTTGTGGCTGGTGCTATGGGGCCTACGACCAAAACGTTATCTGTAACCGGCGGCATCGATTTTGAATCGCTCAGCAAGCATTTTGAAATCCAAGCAAGAGGTCTGATTGACGGCGGCTGCGACCTTCTCCTTCTTGAAACCAGCCAAGATATGCTCAACGTGAAAGCCGGTTTTCTTGGCATCCAAAGAGCTTTTAAAGCAACGGGGAAAACTCTTCCTTTGATGATTTCAGGCACGATTGAACCAATGGGGACTACATTGGCTGGCCAAAACATCGAAGCTTTTTATCTCTCTTTAGAGCATATGAACCCTTTGTCTGTTGGATTGAACTGTGCAACAGGACCGGAATTTATGACGGACCATATCCGTTCGCTCTCCGGACTGGCTCAATCATTTGTCAGCTGTTATCCAAATGCGGGATTGCCGGATGAAGAAGGAAAATATCACGAAACTCCAGAATCCTTATCCAAAAAAATTGCCGGGTTTGCTGAAAAAGGATGGCTAAACCTAGTAGGCGGCTGCTGCGGAACGACACCAGAGCATATTCGGGCGATCAGCGAAGCCGTCAAACCGTACCCGCCCCGGAAACGGCCGAATCAGCCCCACGGCCATGCCGTATCAGGCATCGAACCACTTATTTATGATGATTCGATGAGGCCTCTTTTTATCGGTGAAAGAACGAATGTCATTGGTTCTAGAAAGTTCAAGCGGCTTATTATCGAAGGAAAATATGAAGAAGCGTCCGAAATTGCCCGCGCCCAAGTCAAAGGCGGCGCCCACGTAATCGATATCTGTCTTGCCAATCCGGATCGAGACGAACTAAGCGATATGGAAAATTTTATAAAAGAAGTAGTTAAAAAAGTAAAAGTCCCGCTTGTCATCGATTCCACAGATGAAAAAGTCATCGAAAAAGCCCTTACCTATTCACAAGGCAAAGCGATCATCAACTCGATCAATTTGGAAGACGGCGAAGAACGATTTGAAAAAGTCGTTCCTCTGATCAAAAAATACGGTGCAGCGGTGGTGGTCGGCACCATTGACGAAAAAGGAATGGCCGTGACAAGAGAACGAAAATTAGAAATCGCTGAACGATCTTATGATTTATTAGTTCATAAATGGGGACTTCAACCGGAAGATCTCATTTTTGACCCGTTAGTTTTTCCAGTGGGAACCGGGGATGAACAATATATAGGATCAGCACAGGAAACGATTGAAGGAATCAGGCTAATCAAGGAAAAACTGCCGCGCTGCTTGACCGTTCTTGGCATCAGCAACGTCTCTTTCGGCCTTCCTCCCGTCGGACGCGAAGTATTAAACGCCGTTTTTCTCTACCATTGCACCCAGGCGGGGTTAGATTACGCCATCGTCAATACCGAAAAGCTGGAGCGCTATGCATCTATTCCGGAAGATGAAAGACATCTGGCCGAAAAACTGCTGTTTGAAACCAATGATGACACATTGGCTGCTTTTACCGCATTTTACCGTGATAAAAAGAAGGAACATAAAGTTCAAGAACTTCCGAAAACAGTAGAAGAACGTCTTCGCTATTATATAGTCGAAGGTACAAAGGAAGGTCTTATTCCTGATTTACAAAAAGCGCTTGAAATCTTTGAAACGCCTCTGGACATCATCAACGGACCATTGATGGACGGAATGGCGGAAGTCGGCCGTCTTTTTAATGACAACCAGTTGATTGTCGCTGAAGTATTGCAAAGCGCTGAAGTAATGAAAGCAGCCGTTGCCTTTTTAGAACCGTTCATGGAGAAATCAGACAATGACAGCGGAAAAGGAAAAGTCTTGCTGGCCACCGTTAAAGGCGATGTCCATGACATCGGCAAAAATTTAGTCGACATCATCTTAAGCAACAACGGTTTTAAAGTCATCGACTTAGGCATTAAAGTAGCTCCTTCTGAACTCATTCAAGCTGTTCAAAAAGAACAACCCGACATTGTCGGTCTTTCCGGTTTGCTCGTAAAATCTGCCCAACAAATGGTGATGACCGTTCAGGATATGAAGCAAGCTGGAATCAACGTACCGGTGCTAGTCGGCGGTGCAGCACTTTCCAGACGTTTTACCGAAACGAAAATATCGCCTGAATACGAAGGACCCGTTTTGTACGCGAAAGATGCCATGGAAGGCCTTTCTCTTGCCAACCGTCTGCAAAATGAAGAAGAAAAGCAAGATCTTTTACTGGAGCTTGAAGCCCAGCAAGTCAAAAGAGCAGAAACGGAACGAATAAAAACATCCATTCAATCAGCCGCTGTTGCGGTCATGGAAAAGACAAGTAAAACGGTGCGTCAAGATGTACCGGTCTTTGTGCCAAGAGACACGAAAAAACATCTTTTCGTTGATTATCCCATTGCGTATTTGAAGCCTTACATTAACTTGCAAACATTGATCGGCCACCATCTTGGTTTGAAAGGAAAAGTAGACAAAATGCTTGCGCAAGGCGACGAAAAAGCAACGGCGTTAATGGAAATGATCGATGATTTTCTTTTCTCAGGCATTTTAAAACCAAAGGGAATGTATCAGTTTTTCCCGGCCCAATCGGATGGAAATGATGTGATCATTTATGATCCCGCCGATCAAAAGACGGTGATAGAACGTTTTTCCTTCCCTCGTCAAAAGAAAGAACCTTATCTTTGTCTTGCCGATTATTTAAAACCAAAAGAAAGCGGATTGATGGATTATGTCGGTTTGTTCGTCGTCAGCGCCGGATTTGGTGTTCGTGATAAAGCGAATGAATGGAAAGCAAAAGGAAAATTTTTAGCAAGCCATGCGCTGCAGGCGACAGCGTTGGAACTGGCAGAAGCGTTTGCCGAACGCCTTCACCAAGAAATGCGTGATTTCTGGGGATTTCCGGATCCAACTGATTTTACTATGAGAGACAGATTTACGGCCAAATATCAAGGACAACGTTTTTCTTTTGGTTATCCGGCCTGTCCGAATTTAGAAGATCAAAAGAAATTATTCCGCCTTCTTCAACCGGAAGAAATAGGAATACGTTTAACTGACGGCTATATGATGGAACCGGAAGCTTCCGTGTCTGCGATTGTTTTTGCCCATCCGGATGCCCGCTACTTTAATGTAGAATCATGAATATTTCCTGCCTCTTTTCTCCATATTAAAAAGAAAAGGAGTTGGGAATAAATGGCGAAAGGCAAGCGTAAGGAGCATCCTCTTATCCCCAAACAGCCGGAATATGGCATCCATTCTGATATTAATGAATACGCTCCGGGAGATTCCGTCAATGAGCATTCGGATCAAGAAGCTGCCAATGAACTAATCGGCAGATCAGAAATCGGCCAGCAAAATGAAAATTTGTAAAAGAAACAGCTTCCGGTAATTTCCGGAGCTGTTTTCTTAATGGACATGGCCGCATATTCGTCTTTTTTTCACAAACCCAAAACTTCTTTTCCGCTTCCCTACCTTAGGAACATTCCCCCCTTTTTTCCCGTTCATTCACGAAAACTATTCATTCCTTTTTATTTCCGCTAAAATAAAAGAGTATCAAATCATAACCGGGAGGGGTTCATTATGTCATTATTGGATGACATTCTATCATTTAACGAGAAGTTTGTTGAAAAATAAAGAATATAAAAAATACGAAACATCCAAATTTCCAAATAAACGGTGCGTCATTTTAACTTGTATGGATACACGTTTAGTAGAACTGCTTCCGAAAGCGCTGAACATAAAAAACGGCGATGTCAAAATGGTGCGCAGTGCCGGCGCTCTTGTAGACGAACCTTTCGGAATGGTCATGAAAAGCTTACTAGTAGCTGTTTACGAACTGCAAGCGGATGAAGTATTCGTGATCGGCCATTACGATTGTGGAATGGGTGCGTTAAAAAGCAAAACCATCTTGGCGGATATGAAAGAACGCGGCATTAAAGAAGAAACGTTCTCGACATTAAAACACGCTGGAATCGATCTTGATCACTGGTTGAACGGGTTTGAAAGCGTAGAAAAAAGCGTATCGGAAAGCGTACATATGATTAAACAGCACCCGTTGTTTGCAAATGATATTCCTGTTCACGGACTAGCCATTGATCCATCAACAGGAAAACTAGATTTGATTATTAACGGCTACGAAAATGTTTGAACAGAAGCAGCTCTCTTATTCGAATAACCATTTGCCTCAGCGTTTTTCAAAATAAATGGTTGGCAGTCGGGGATCTTTCTCCGGCTGTTTAGGATTCAATCCGCTCTCTTACAGATCAACCATTTCGATCCATTTGTTCACCAAAATATGTTATCCTTAAGAGAAAGAAGCGCAAGGAGAAGTCAAAATCAATCAGCTCCATGTTTGAAGACATCACTGATGGAAATCCATTCCAGACAGTTATGAAATGAAGGAGAGCGATCCTCATGGTTTTGAAAGACCGCTGGAAAATCGTCGTATTGTACGACGGCTGGTGCGGACTTTGCACTGGTGTTGCCGATAAATGGTCCAAACTTGATTGGTTCTCGTTAATCGAATTTCGGTCCTTTCGCGATCATTATCAAAAGGAACGTATTGCGCTTGATAAACTGGCGACAGAAATGCATGCTCGGCTGAAAAACGATTTTCGATATGTAAAAGGGTTTGACGCATTTTGGCTAATGGCCAAAAGAACTCCATCTTTATGGTTATTTCTTCCATTCTTCTATATTCTGAAGGCTAGCGGATTAGGCGAATGGGCATACAAAAAGATCGCCAAAAAAAGAAAAATCGTCCCAGATTCGCTTTGCCATGGCGACGTTTGCGAAAGACACTCTAAAGGAGACTCTTAAATAAACCTCCCCCACCTCTTCATGTCGGTAGTATTTCGAATCGGCGTTTTATTGCCCTAAACCATTAGAAATGTTTAATAGGACTTTTCCCCAAAAGAACCATCCGCTATAGGTTGACGTTTCTCCTAAAATATTTATCATTCCTTTTTCAAATGCTTTTCTTGTTACCCCAGCCGGATCCAAAATGAGTGCTTTGAAAACATTCTTTTTATTTTTAGTAACTTATCGAAAATAATTTTCAATCCCAAATTGTCAGGAAATTCATGTAAAATAACGTTAGATATCCCCTCATTATCTTCCGAAAGGAGCGACGCGGCATGGCGTTTATGTGGTTTACGGTCATTGGCTTTATCGTCATTTTCATCGGCTTTTTCGGCAGCTTTCTGTTCCATGAACTCCGCCAAGTGCTCAATTCCAGTGATGCTTCACGTATAGATAAAATTCCTGAATCATCAAGAAACATAAAAAGTATGTGAAGAAACTATACGGGAAGCCGATTTCATTTTTATTAATACCAAACTCGGCTTTCCTTGTTCTTGTTTTCCAGAACCAAATCGATTTCAACTTTTTGCCCAACAAACAGCTAGGCTCTTCTGTTGCCCCAGTTCATTTCTGAAAGAGAACTTTGCTTTTTTGAAAAAGAAATGTGCAGCTTTTTATATATGGTGGTGTAGTGAAGAAAAGCAAGCAATACTGCTTCAATATTCATGCCGATAATGACTCCGGCCATCTGCAAGTGACTGTTTGATCCAAGCCAAAAAATAAATAAATTGGAAATGAGTGTTGACCATACCGAATGAAAAAATGCGTCTTTCACTAAATTCATGCCAATTAAAAAAGCCTGCATAGGGATCGCCAAATAAAAAAATAAAAAATAAGGGATCATCAACTGCAAGTAGTAATAAGCCAGCAAAGAAGTGCCAAATAGTTTCGTTAACGCTCCGCCGTAAAAATACAAAACAAACGATACAGCCAGTCCGTACAGCATAGTGATGACAATAACATGTTTCAATAGTCCTTGTAATTTGCCAAATTCTCCTCTAGTATATGCTTCGGAAACAGTCGGAACGAGCATGACGAGCAAAGAATGAGCGATAAAAGCGGGAAAAAAACCGATCGTCGACGCAACTCCAGCCACCATACCGAATTGTGCCGTAGCCGTTTTCTCTTCAACACCTCCCAACATTAAAGCATATGAAATGAGAAAAGGCTGAATGGCATTAATCACCGAATTAAAAATGCGCATCCCCGTAGTCGGCAATGAAATTCCCAATAACTTTTTGGTAACGGTTTTTCTCGCCATTTCTTTATAAGGAATATTTTTCATCTGCCTCATGTAGAGAACATAGGCACGCATAAGATATAAAAACACCACTATTTCACTGGCTATCAATGTTCCCAACGCTACTAATATCGATGTTTCCCGATCAAAATCAAAAAAGCGGTATACAACGACTAGCAATAGCAGCTGAAAAAACTTTCGCACAAAATTGGCGAACGCAATCTTTCTCATTTGCTGTATTCCCATGAAATATCCTCTTGCAACAGAAGTAAAGGAAATAACGGGAATGAGAATAAGCGTCAGCCAACGAATCATCGGATGGTAACCGTGAAAAACGGGAAAAAACGTAAAAACAATCACAGCGGACAGCATTAAAACACTGGTGGTAACCGTCGCCAGTCTCATGGCATGCTGGAGAGTACTCCTATGATACTCCCTCTGTAGTTCCGCAATATATTTGGAAACAGAAACAGGCAGTTCTAAGCTGGCAATTACGACAAAAAGAAATACGGAAGGCAAAATCGCCATGTATTTCCCCATCCCAATTTCACCAAGTTCTTTTGTCAACACCATATTCGTTAAAAATTCAAGCGTCTCCCCAAAAAATGCTGTCACTGCCAGGATCAATGTTCCTTTAAAAAATGAAGTCATACGTCCTCTCCTTCTCTAACCCCTGTCCACTATTGAACATATGACCGCAAATAGAAAAAAAGAACAGCTGTCCAAAATCTATCAATCTATGATCCGAAGAAAGTTGTGTAGTGGCCCCTTTCGCTTTTAATACATATGAAATCGAATATTCACAAATGGTTCTATTTTTGAACCAACTGCTACTCTTTGGTGTGAAAGTGTATAAAAAACAAACGGATAATCTTCCTGATGTCTAATACACAAAAAAGAAAGCCCGCATTCCAGCGGACTTTCCACACTTTTTCCAGTTTTGTTTCACAGTAAAGAATTATGATCCCGTTATAATACCGCCATTGACATGGACCACTTGACCTGTCACATAACTGGAATCATCGGATGCCAAAAAGACGTAAGCGGGCGCTAATTCAAATGGCTGTCCAGGACGCCCCATCGTCGTGTCTTTTCCAAATTTCGTCGCCACATATTCCGCCGAGTAGCTGGAAGGGATCAGCGGTGTCCAAATCGGCCCTGGAGCAACCGCATTCACTCTAATCCCTTTTCGAACTAAATTTTTGGCAAGGGCGCGTGTAAATCCTACAATCGCTCCTTTTGAAGCTGTGTAATCCAGCAAAAGATCGTTTCCTTCATACGCAACCACAGAGGCTGTATTGATAATGGAGCTTCCTCTTTTCAAATAATACAGTGCCGCTTTTGTTAAATAAAAAAAAGAATAAATATTTGTTTTAAACGTCAAATCCCATTGTTCCGACGTTATATCAAGAAGGCTATTCTGCGGAAATTGAACAGCATGGTTATTGACTAAAATATCAAGTTTTCCAAACGCATCAATCGCTTTACCGATTACTTCGCGGCAATGCCTTTCATTTTTCAAATCTCCTGGAATCAAAAGACAGCGACGTCCGGACTCTTCGATTTTTCTTTTTGTACGAAATGCGTCTTCGTTTTCATATTCAGCATAATAGGCGATGACTACATCCGCTCCTTCTTTTCCAAACGCAATGGCCGCAGCCGCTCCGATTCCGCTGTCGCCTCCGGTGATAACCACCGTCTTATTCTTTAATTTCCCGCTTCCTCTATAATCCGGATCATCTACCGTTGGACGCGGAATCATAAGCGATTCGACGCCGGGCTGAATCGGCTGATGCTGTGGCGGAATACCGAATATTTCACCCTTATTCCTTCTCCAATCATTTTCTGGACTGAATAGTCGGCGATCATAGGGATGTCCGTACATCATCATCAATCCCCCATTCCATAGGCTGTTATCTTAGTTTATGACCGACCGGAAAAAGAGTGACCGCCAAAAGAAGCCTTATACAAGCGGACGTGGAGACAATACTACTCCATCTTCGTCAGCATACACATAATGACCTGGAACCCATTCTACTTCCCCGAAATGAAGAACAATATCCCGTTCCCCTTTTCCTTCTTTTTTACTTTTCACAGGAATGCTTCCTATTGCAAGAACCCCAATTTCTAGTTCGGCAAGATCGGCGGTATCCCGCGCGCAGCCATTAATGATCACACCCGCAAGCTCACGATTTTGGGCAATTTCACCTAAGCGGTCTCCCAACAAAGCACAGTTCCGAGAGCCATCCCCGTCCACTACGAGTACACTCCCTTTCGGAACGGATTGAAGCGCTTCCTTCACTAAAACATTATCCTCAAACACCTTTACCGTTGCGATCGGGCCTGAAAAACGCTTTTTTTTGCCATAAGAATGAAAGGCCAATTTGCATGCTTGCAGCTCTTCATTGAACTCATCCCAAAGATCGGCTGTTTTAAATGTCATTTCCTTCACCTCTAAAATTATGTAATATTCTTTATAATTCGACATTTTCGAGAAAATTCCTTTTATGGACAAAAAAATAAAAGCCAATCAGCAAGAAAAACATTAAATCTCTAATTCTCCCATGATCATAAGAGCTTGAATGGCCAATAAAAGATGGAAATTGCCGACGGGATCGCGAAGTTCTTGATCAAGCAATGTTTCAATTTTATGAATACGGTATCTTAGACCGCTAACGGATAGAGATAAATCAGCAGCCGTTTGTTCCAAATTCCCCCCATTTATTAAAAAAGAGTAAAGAGTACGAACTAGCTCGACATTTTTATCATCGTTTTCCATTAATTGTCCTAAATATCGGACAGCGATTTTTTTGATTTCTTCTTCGTTATGGGAATTGATTAACGGCCCGATAACGCCAAGTGATTCAAACGTAACGAATCGGCCGTGATTGGTAGCCGTTTTCAATGCCACCAAAGCCTCTCTGTACGCTTCTCTTGCACATAAAATATCTTTCGTTTTCGTGCTGATTCCTCCATAAAATTCGATCATGATAAACCTATTAGAAAGCGATTTCAACAAAGACTGAACGAGTCCCTCAATATCATCGTTTTTTAATTGTTCCTCCGTAATAAGGAGCACAATACTTTTCGCTCTTTGTCCGATTAACACATTTAAGCGGCGGTAGTTAAAGAATTCTGATATTTCTTCCATTATTTTGGCATAATATTCAAGTTCGAGATTGCTGTGTTCATTTTTAAATCTATACTTGATCACGCCGATATAAAAAGGGAGCGATAAATCAAGATGGATAAAGCTTCCTTTCGTGATTAAATCTCCTTTCGATTGATGATGGCCGCTAATGATCTCTTCTAAAAAATATCCTTTTAATCTTTCAAAGGATTCAAATTTTGTTTTTTCATTTAATAGTCTTAGAGAACAAACAGAAGCCACACGTTCAATCACCATTTGCGCAATCGTGGGATTATACTGGCTGCGATCGTAAAAAATAAACGAACAATAGCCAAAGACTTGATCTTGCAAAAAAACGGGGGCCGTAAGCCGAAAATAATGATGAAAAGGAATGACCTTTGTCGTTTGATGAAAATCGATAGTGGAATGGCCATGATAATGATCCTTCACATATTGATAAAATTCATGGGATATCATCGCCAAAGATTCCGGAGAAAGCCCTTCATAAGCCAAAGGCTGGAAACTTATGTTCTCTAATACAATAGGTATTCCTACCAACTCGTAAACTTTCTGAATAATCGATTCCAGCCCGTTGCCTTTCATAATCTCTTTTGTCAGTTCATTATGAACCTTTGTTGCAAACGTTAATTGGTTCCGTTCTTCTAAAAGCTTTTCATATGTGAGTTCCAGTTCTTTCACAATGGGAGGGTCATTTAAATATTGTTGCATCTCCATACTTTCTTCTTCTCCCCAGTGAGAAAGCGTTTTGCCCACCCAGCGGCATTCCTTTTCTCCGGTCCCTAAACAGCTGATTTCTTTAAAAAGCACCATTTCTCCGACTACTTCGGATACATATCCGCTGGCGTATCCAGTTAGAGTAAAACAAACCGGATATTTAGATGGCCCAAACAAACGCACATGGTCCTCTGCTTCAAAAGAATTCTTCCAAATCCCCTCCATCAAAATGACCCGCCGTCCATTTTCGTCTTTCACCTGAAGATGGAGCGTTTCCGCATCGACATGCCCTTTCATCGAATGCAAAAACGGTCCATACTGTATAATCTCTTCCAAAGAATGGTCAGCATATTTTTTTAACTCTCTTGCATCTTCTTTGCCGAGTTCCCAGCCGTGGCGGAAAAAAAATCCTTTCATTCTTTCCAATCCGATATTTCGAATTAAATCTTTCCTTAAAGAACTAAAAGATTTTGTCGTGACGATAATGGAGCGGTTTTCTCCCATATACAGCAAATCATTCTTCAATTTCAGCTTCAATTTTTCCAAAATCGTTTTTTCAACAATCACCCTGTTCCACCTTCTTTTTAAGCTAATTCAGCTTCTATAGGACTGTACGCATACGTTTTGCAAAGAAGAGCATACCCTTGTTCGCGTTCTTCATCAGATAAAGCGTCTTTTGAGCAGACATCGACTTCATAGTCGCCTTTTAACACTTTTACTTTGCATAAACCACAGCCGCCGCTGGCACATCCAAATGGCAAATAAACGCTTTGAGAACGAGCCGCTTTCAGCAAATCTTTATCTTCAGGGCATAAAAACGTTTTTCCACCAATCATAATTCGATGCATTTATTCCCACCCCTTTTTTATTCCGGATTTTCTCCATCTATTTAAGCAGAACATGATCATCCGCATATGGATTCAAATCATTCGCAACCAACGAGCATGCGCTCTTTTTTAGCCAACGCTCCGGATATGATGAATCTCTTCTTTTATTTAATGGATGAAGGGAAGTCATAACGAAAAAACGAGCAGCCCACTATCGGGCAGTTATTCATCAACCGTCCATAGTGAGCTCCGAATAAAATGGACATCTGGTTTCCTCATCAGGGATCCCTCTTTTTTTAAGCGCTTTCATTTCGTTTTCTTTTTCCTCGGCATTTTATGCGAAAATCAATCGCTGCCATTCATTCATTGATCGGAGTGCCTGACTTAAGTTAAAGCTTTATTGAACGATTCTACCAATTCACGGCGATGATAAAAAATGCCTGTGCCGATTTTGTCTTCTGTCCAAGTAATCGTTGGAAAATCGGTATACGCCATGTATCCGCTTGCAAAAGCTTCGTTTCGGTTACCGGATGGGTCAAAAAAGTAAACTGTTTGGCCGCGAGTAATGCCGTGGCGAGTCGGGGTCACTTCTATTTGGATTTCATTTTTCGAAAGAATATCAGCTGCTTTCAACACTTCATACCAGTTATCCACATAAAATCCGGCATGGTGGAACTTGGCGTCAGGCCCTTTCACAAAAGCTAAATCATGGGCTTTATTGGTCGTGGAAAGAAAGCTTCCTACTAAATCTTCTCCATCCACGCTGATGATTCTCTCGCTTTGTTTAAATCCAAGAACCTCTGTAAAGAATCTTGTAGCCGTTTTCAAATCATCCCCTGTTAGCAGCGCATGATCCAGTCGATGAGGAGCAATTCCTTTTAAACCTTCCGGCCACGGGTCCGGATTGACGGAACCGGTTTTGACTCCGACAAATTCCATATCTGTGTAGAGCTCCATCATATGTCCGGTCGGAATTTGAAAACGGACTGCTTCTCCTTCCGCTATCCTTGATCCTTTCGGCACTCGAGTAAGTGTACAACCGAATTGTTCGATTTTATGCTCCAGTTTTTCCAGTTCATAAACATCTTTCACCTTAAAGCCCATATGATCCATGCCGGCAGAGTCCGATTTTTGCAAAATAATGCTGTGATGATCATATTCGTCCCATGCTTTTAAATACACACGGTTTTCATCTCGTGCGGTTACTTCCAAACCGATCACATTCGTATAATAATCCACAGATTTTTCTAAATCATAAACCCGAAGCTCCAGTCTCCCTAATCTTATTATTCCATTTCCATTCATCTTTTTCTCTCCTTTCCCATTTCATTTTACGGAACTTAATTCTCTTAAAAAGTTTAAAGCGGCTTCACAGCACAATCGGTCTTCCTCTTCTGTACCTCCGCTCACTCCAATCGCTCCTGTCAACTTTCCCTCTACCCAAATAGGGTATCCACCACCGAAAATGACGAGATTTTCAGTATGAACGATTCCTAGTTTTAAACTCGGCTCATCTTTAATCTGTTCATACCATTCATGCGTGGGAATCCCGAACGCAGCGGCTGAATACGCCTTATTTTGAGAGATTTTAATGCTTAAAATAGGCGCTCGATCCATGCGGGAAAAAGCGATGAGATTCCCGCCTTGATCCACCACCGTAATATTGACGGCAATTTGTAATTCTTCTGCCTTTTTTTGCGCTGCTTGAATCAAATTCCAAGCCAGTTCATTGCTGATTCTTTTTTCATCTAGAAATCCCGTCATCCTTTCCCCACTTCCTTTTGAATATCAAAGTTCCTTATGCTATTATCCATCGCGAACAAAAAATTATAAATATTAAAAATATTCAAAATATTAATTCGATTATATGTTACTGTCTAATCGTTTTGAAAACAACAGCAGAAACTGTTTAAATATTTCAGATTATTCAAATCCTTCTGTTGGTTTTAAAAGTAAGATACGATTGAAATAGATTCTTTCCTATCGCTTTGCCGCCATTTCATTTTCTAATTTCCGATATTTTCCACTCCAGAAAACCAGCGGCTCTTTCTCCTCGACCACTATTCCGACCACTTCTCCAATGAATAATATATGATCTCCCGCCTTCACTTCATCTACAACTTTGCAAGCCACTTGAGCTGCCGCCCCTTTGATTACCGGTTGATCTTCTAATCTTTCAAATTCTACAGGTGCCTTTTCTTTTAATTGGCCGGCAAAGTTCATGGACAATAATTGTTGATCTTCCGCCAAAATATTCACAGCATACCGTTTCGTTTGTTGGATCTTTCGAAGCATTTGTGCTTTTTCTGCGATGGATATAACCACGAGCTTGGGGTTGAGCGATACAGACATAAAGGCATTTGCCGTCATTCCGTGGATTTCCCGATCGATTTCCGTCGTCACGACCGTCACTCCGGTAGCAAATTGGCCCATTGCATTGCGAAACAAACGATCATCCATTTCTATTCACTCCTTCTATAAAATTGAAAATGATTCACTTACAAATTCCTAGTTTCCACCGTTTGTTTTGGATTCATCCACGTTTCATTGACCCAACCGTTCAGATCATAGTCGCTGAGCGCTGAATCGACAAACGATTTAAACTTAGCAGAGTCTCCGATCGCATCGGCAATTTTTAACGTTTCCAGACGAATCGCCTCATGATTGCCGGCATAATTGATTTCATATAATTCATGTCGGCCTCCAAATTCGCTTAAGATCGAATCCCAAACCAGCTTTAATAATTTGACTCTTTCTTCAGCGCTGATCCCTGATCCCCGATAATACCGATCGAGATACGGGCGGATTTCCGGATTTAAGAAGTCATTGGCGCTGGACGGCAATTGAATTAATCCTCCGGCAACCACCTGTTCAAAAACCTGTTTCACCCTTGGCCAAACCATTGGAGCGAGAACACGATAAGCGGCACCATACGATAAATTAGGAACGACAATTCCATTTTTCCGTTCGCAATTGGCGGCCATCGCAGTCGAAATGGCCCAAAACATATTACGGAATGCCAGCACTTCTCCGATATTCGCCTGTACACCCCTGAATTTGTTTGTTCCGGCAGATTCTGTCGCTTTCATTAAAAGTCCGGCCATAAAATCCAGTTTTACCGCAAAGCGAGTGCACCCTTGGAACGTAAAGCGATTGACAAATCCCGTTTCAACGAAAAATCCGTTTGTTACTTTTAAATTGTTGTATGTCAGCACGTTCTCCCACGGGACGAAAACATTATCAAGCACAATCACAGCATCATTTTCATCGAAACGGCTTGAAAGCGGATAGTCAAACGGCGATCCTGATTTTTTGGCTGCGAGTTCGTAAGACTGGCGGCTAATCATTTTGACTCCGGGAGCATTCATTGGCACAAAGAATATGAGAGCATGGCTGTAATCGTTATCCCCCAAATCTTGACCGTAGTTGGAAACAAAATTATAGTGCGTTAAAGCTGCACCTGTCCCTACCATTTTGGCACCGCTTACAATAATGCCGTCATCACGCTCTTTCACGGCACGTACAAATACATCCTTATTTTCATGAAGAGGTTTGGAACGATCGACTTGAGGATTCACAATGGTATGATTAATAAACGGAACTTCTTTTATGGTTTTTTCGTACCAGTGGCGGGCGCTATCTTCAAATCCTTCATAGTAGTCGGCAAACGCTCGTAAATTGGCAGTAAAAGAGGCTTTATAGTCCGGTGTTCGGCCCATAAATCCATAATTCAGTTTAGACCACTCTGCGATTGCATCCCTTGCTCCAATTAAATCATCGGCATCTTTCGGTTCTTTAAAAAATTTATGAGTTCTGATTCCTTCTTCGGTTACCGTCGTCAATATCGGCTGCTGTTCCTCGTCATGAAGAGCATCATACATCCGCGCGATCGATCGGGCTGAATTTTGGTATGCAGGATGTTCCGTTACATCATCAATTTTTTCTCCGTTTAAATAAACCACTCTGTTGTCTCTCAGACTTTCCAAGTATTCTTTTCCATTCATCATAATGATTCACTCCTCCTGTTTTTTCATCATTTTTTTTCGTATGCCAAGAAAACTTGGTATTGATTTCATCTTAATCATTCAAACAAATAGAAACAACAGCATTTGCTGACTAAAAAAATCCGTTTTTAAAACAGCAACGTGTAAGGATTTTTTCCTATCAATTCCATTCTATTAACATTGAATAACGGTCATCGTTCAGCGCGCCAAACCAAAAGGACTTACATGACCTTTCCGATTTAAATGGTGGAGGACCACTGAACGCATCATTCTCCCCGCCTTTTCAACCTTTCTAAAAAAGTGTTTATCTGTACCATCGTCATGCTTTCCGGCAGCTTTTCATTTAAAGACATTTTATATAAACACTCACCTCATTTTTACATTCGCCATAGTATAAAGGGAGTAAACGTTGGGGAGGTAGTCTATATGGACACAAATAACGATCCATCCACCAGACTTTACAGACAAGTGGACAAATTCGTACAAAAAATTGAAAAAGCCATAAATGGACAATATAGCGCCATTCAATGTTATGCCAAGTTAGCCAACATGGCTCCGACAAAAAAGGAAAAAGCTAAAATTTTGGAAATTCGAAGCGATGAAGTCAGACATTATCAACGATTTACACAGTTATATATCAATCTGACCGGCAAACAGCCCAGTCTAAAAAAGCCGGAAGAATGTCCAAATACCTATGTGGAAGGATTAAAATATGCTTTGGAAGATGAACAAAATACAGTCGATTTTTACCTGGATATAATGGAAAAAAGTATGGATCCGTATATAAAAGAAGTGTTTCGACGTGCAGCTGCTGATGAACAAAATCATGCGGTTTGGTTTTTATACTTTTTGGTGACGAATAAAGGATAGACGTTCTAATCCATTTCGGTGATATTTTATAAAGGGCGAAACGTGCTAACCTTTCAGTAGATGAAAGTAATTTCCAACCGATCATGGATCATATTCTTAAATCAATGATAATGGCCGAAATCCGTACCCAAATAAAAAGGTATGGCTGTCAATAAACAGGAGTTCTACTGCCTATTGATACAAAAGCCATACCGTTTGAACATTCCTTTTTATTCCCAAATATACGGTGTCTCTTGGTACACATAATAGTTCAGCCAATTGGAGAAAAGCAGATGAGCGTGAGAACGCCAAGTATTGCGCGGCTGTTTATTAGGATTGTCATTAGGAAAATAATGTTCCGGAATATGAATATCAATCCCTCTTTGTATATCGCGTTTATACTCTTCCGCCAGCGTTTCAGTTTCATATTCCAAATGTCCGGTAATCATAATATGCTTCGCATCCTTCGAAATAATGAGAAGAGGTCCGGCTTCTTCTGATGACGCCAGCAGAAGCAAGTCAGGATGTTCTAAGATTTGCTGTTTCTCAACGTCCGTGTAGCGAGAATGAGGAGCTGAAAACACGTCGTCAAACCCGCGGACAAGCTTAACAGTCGGATAATGTATGGTATGTTCATAAATACCCAAGCATTTTTCGGGTAATTCAAACTTTTCAATACCATAATGGTAATACAGAGCCGCCTGTGCTCCCCAGCAGATGTGCAGTGAAGATGTAACATTGGTTTTGGACCATTCCATAATTTCCGTTAATTCTTTCCAATAATTCACCTCTTCGAATTCCATCGTTTCTACCGGGGCCCCTGTAATAATCATCCCATCATAACGACGATTTTTAATTTTCGAAAAAGTTGTGTAAAACTGGTCCAAATGATGCTTACTTACATTTTTGGATTTATGTGTGGCCGTATGTAAGAAGGTAATATTGACTTGAATCGGCGTATTTCCCAGAAGTCTCAGAAGCTGTGTCTCTGCCTTCTCTTTTTCCGGCATCAAGTTCAGAATCACAATATTAAGAGGCCGTATATCTTGAGTACGAGCCCTTTCGTCATCCATTACAAAAATATTCTCTTTCTCTAAAATCTCTCTTGCTGGCAATTCTTTTGGAATATTAATAGGCAATCGGCACACCCTCCTGTTTCGAGTACTTTCACTAAATTATAATACAAGAAAGCCAAACGGGAAAGAAAAGGATTTTTTCGACTCATAGGAGGTCCACGATCTTTTCCTCCCGATAGCCGCACAAAAGAGTATGCCGAAACCTGAAATGAAACGTGATCTCTCCGTAAAAAGCCATCTGAGAAGAGAAATCACGTTTCACATTATTTCATTTCAGTTTTAGCTTCTTTAACGCTTCCGCAAGTGCCGTATTGACAGGTTCTTCTTTTGCTTGATTTTTTAAATAACGCGCCACGTCTTTTTTCGAAGCTTGATTTTGTTTTTCTTTTTTTCTTCTTTCGTTAAAGGCCGCCCATTTTTCTTTAAATCCGCAATTCATACAGACAAAGAGCTGCCCTTCGCCTTCTCCTCGGAGCTCTAGTCGCTTATGGCATTGCGGACAGTGCGCATTGGTTAATTTGGAAATTTGTTTTCGATATCCGCATGTTCTGTCTTGGCAAACGAGCATTTTCCCCTTTTTCCCGTTCACTTCCAAAAGAAGCTTCCCGCACTCTGGACATTTTTTTCCTGTCAGGTTATCATGTTTAAATTTCTTATCGCTCTGTTTAATTTCTAACGTCACGCCTTTGGCATAGGTGCGGATTTCACGCAAAAAGGCTTGCTTCGACAGCTTTCCTTTAGAAATCGCCTCTAGTTTCTGCTCCCATTCGGCGGTTAAGGCTGGGGATTTTAATTTGTCAGGGACAAGATCCAAAAGCTGTTTTCCTTTTGAAGTGATATGAATATCTTTTCCTTTCTTTTCAATTAAAAAAGTATGAAACAGCTTTTCAATAATATCCGCTCGTGTCGCAACCGTCCCTAATCCACCTGTCTTCCCAAGAGTTTGAATCAAATCTTTGCTTTTGTTTTCCATATATTTAGCCGGATTTTCCATCGCTGATAAAAGCGTGCCTTCATTAAACGGAGCAGGCGGTTTGGTTTCTCCTTCCGTTGGCTGAAGAGCGATGACAGGAATCCACTCTCCCTCACGGAGTTCCGGAAGCAGCTGATCTTCGTCTTCTTCGTCATCTACTTCTTTGCCGTACACTTCTTTCCAGCCTAACGAAAGCATTCTTTTCCCTTTGGCCGTAAAAATCTCATCGCCAATACGCGCTTGAATCGATGTTTGTTCATATTCAAACGGCGGATACAGGACCGCCAAAAAGCGTTTGACAATCAAATCATAAATTTTCCGCTCTTTGTCGCTTAGCTGATCCAAATGGGGCGTTTGTTCTGTCGGAATTAAAGCATGGTGGTCAGATACCTTTTGGTCGTTTACAAATGAAGCGTTGCCTTTGATTGGGCGAACTAATAACCGTGCTGTAAAAGTGGAGTAAGGTCTGACGCTGACCGCATCCACACGCTCTTTCAACGTTCCCACAATATCGCTTGATAAATACCGTGAATCCGTCCGTGGATAAGTGACCAGTTTATAGTGTTCGTAAAGCCGCTGCAAAACGGAAAGAGTTTCTTTTGCCGAAAATCCGAATCTTTTATGGGCGTCGCGCTGCAATTCCGTTAAATCATACAATGCAGGCGGATAACTTTTTTTATGTGTTTTTTTCACAGAAATGATTTCTGCCTTTTTCCCGGCTAATTTCGCAAAAATGGAATCGCGTTTTTCTTTGGAAAACGTCTTTTGATCTTTTGATCGAGAGTCTTGCCATGTCAACGCAAAATGGTCCGTAACCGCTTTGATGCCAAAAAATCGTTTAGGAACAAATGACTTGATTTCTTCTTCCCGACGGGCAATCATGGCAAGCGTCGGTGTTTGAACACGTCCGCAAGAAAGTTGGGCATTAAATTTTGTCGATAGTGCTCTAGTGGCATTGATTCCGACAAGCCAATCCGCTTCTGCCCGAGCTACAGCGGAAGCATATAAGTTTTCATAATCTTTTCCGTTCCGCAAATGCCGGAACCCCTCTTTGATCGCTTTATCGGTGACAGAAGAAATCCATAAACGTTTTATCGGCTTTTTTACTCGAGCTTTTTCAATAATCCATCGGGCGACTAGCTCTCCTTCCCGACCGGCGTCCGTTGCGATGACAATCTCTTTTATATCTTTTCGATTCATCTGCGTTTTCACTGTTTGAAACTGTTTGCCCGTTTTTTTGATCACGACCAATTTCAATATTTCAGGCATAATCGGCAAATCTTCTAATCTCCATGTTTTATATTGGTCATGGTAAACTTCCGGATCAGCCAGCGTCACTAAATGACCTAAAGCCCAAGTGACGACGTAATGGCTGCCTTCCAAAAAACCGTTTCCTTTTTTCTTACAGTTAAGAACCCTCGCAATGTCCCTCGCTACCGAAGGCTTTTCTGCTAATACCAAGGTTTTCATGAATTGCATCCTTTCTTGCGGTCAAAGTGATATAGTATATGTATCATACCACCAAACAAGCATGGCGACAATGAAGCAAGACTTTACGAAAGTCCGCCTATAAAACGCTTTATGGCAATCGTATATCTTTAGAATTTTTATCCGCCTCTCACCCATTTCTGAAAAACGAGATTGCTCCTTTTGGCAACAACGCCTTGCCATCATTACATAGTGCAGTCTTCCAGTTCAACACCTTCTTTTTTAGCATCAAACTTTAGATGGACCGACTTGGGCGGCTTCTGAATCCCGCACATTGGAAAAGTGTTTAAAGAAAAATGAAGCCCCGTGCCTTAACAGCACGGGGACTACATGTTTTATTTCGTTTGCGATTTGACCGGTTTTTTTAAGAATCCCACAATCAAAGCCGTCACAATCGAACCGATGAGAATCGCAAGAATATACAAGAAGACGTTTCCTTGAACAACCGGGAAGACGAAAATTCCGCCATGCGGAGCCGGAAGCCCAATATGAAAAGCCATAGTCAGCGCCCCGGCTACTGCGGAACCGATCGCCGTTGCCGGAATGACCCGCAGCGGATCCGATGCAGCAAACGGAATGGCACCTTCAGTAATAAAGGAAATTCCCATGAAATAGCAAGTAAAACCAGCTTTTCTTTCTTGATCCGTGAATTTATTTCGGAAGAAAGTCGTTGCAAGGGCAAGCCCGAGCGGAGGCACCATACCGCCGGCCATAATGGCTGCATGCGGATAGAAGTTTCCCGCTTCAATCATTGCTAGTCCAAATGTATAAGCCGCTTTGTTGATCGGACCTCCCATGTCAATGGCCATCATAGCGCCAAGGATAAGTCCCAGAATAATTAAGTTGCCTGTTCCCAATCCGTTCAGCCAATGCTGCAATCCGGTGTTGACGTCGCTTAACGGTTCCACTAAAAAGTACATAATCAGCCCCGTCAAGAAGACCCCCAAGAGCGGATAAATCAAGACAGGTTTCAATCCATCAAACACCTGCGGTAAATTTCTAAATACATATTTAATGCCTACAACGATATAACCAGCCAAAAATCCAGCAATCAAGCCGCCCAAAAATCCGGCATGCCCATTATAAGCCATCAATCCTCCAACCATACCAGGCGCAAATCCAGGACGATCGGCAATGCTCATCGCAATAAAACCAGCCAACACAGGCACGATTAACATAAACGCGTTTTGACCGCCGATTGTATTGATGATTTCGGCAAATTTATTGTATTCCGGACTTTTCGGATCAGCGGAATGAATGCCAAACATAAAGGAGATTGCAATCAAAATACCGCCGCCGACTACGAATGGAAGCATGTTGGAAACGCCATTCATCAAATGCTTGTAAAAACCTGCCCATCCCTTTGAGCTATTTTTTCCGGAATCCGGACCGTCATTTTTTCTGTTTTTTGCGTGATAAATCGGCGCATCTTTTTTGATTGCTTTTTCAATCAACTCTTCAGGACGACGAATTCCATCCGCAACCGGAACTTCAATCACCGGCTTTCCGTCAAAACGGTCCATGTCCACTTTTGTATCCGCCGCAACAATGATCGCAGGCGCTTCTGCAATTTCTTCCGGAGTCAATACATTTTTTGCTCCGCCAGATCCGTTTGTTTCTACTTTTATATCAATGCCCATTTCTTTTGCTTTCAATTTTAAAGCATCTGCCGCCATATACGTATGGGCAATACCCGTCGGACAAGCGGTAACGGCCAATATTTTCCCTTTCGAAGCGGAAGAAGAAGCTGTTTTTTGTTGCTCTTCTTCATCTTCACGGTCGAACGATTCAATAAGAGAGAGAACCTCGTCTGCTGATTTGGCTTGCATCAGCCCTTCCCTCACCTCAGGATGCATCAACATGCCGGACAGCCGGCTCAATGCTTCCAAATGGGTTTGATTGGCACCTTCCGTCGCAGCAATCATGAAAAATAAATAGGCTGGCTGGCCGTCAAGCGACTCATAGTCCACACCGTTTTCTGATTTCCCGAACACAATCGCGGGTGTTTTTACCGCGGCCGTTTTGGCATGGGGGATGGCAATTCCTTCACCGATCCCCGTTGTGCTTTCTTCTTCTCTTTTTAAAATGCCTTGTTTAAAAGCCTTCTTATCGTTTAATTTTCCAGCTTTATCGAGAACGTCAATTAATTCATCGATCACGGCTTCTTTGGAATGGGCTTTTAAATTTAGTTGAATTGTATCTTTTGTCAACAATTCTGTTATTTTCATCACCTATTCCCCCCCTACATGATCCTTTTGACCTTGACTTGGTCAAAAAGTTGTTCAACTTGATCTTTCGTGCAAAGCCCGATGGAAAAAGCAGTCGCGCTTCCTGCAGCATTGGCAAGCTGAAAAGATTTTTCAAGACTGTAGCCGCGCTCTATGCCAGCTAAAAATCCGGCGACCGTAGAATCTCCGGCCCCAACCGAACTTTTCAGCTCGCCTTTAGGTACAGTCGCCTGCCAAACGCCTTGTTGATTTAAGAGGACGGACCCTTGTTCAGCCATAGAAACGATCACATTCTGCACGCCTCTCTCAAGCAGCTTCTTTCCATAATAGACAGCTTCTTCCACCGTCTTGATCGTGGCTTGAAATATTTGTCCAAGTTCATGATGATTCGGTTTAATGAGAAACGGACGATAATCGAGCACCGGTTCCAACAAGTTTTTCTCAGCATCGACAACAAGCCGAACGTCTTTTCCTTGAATCGTTTCTGCAATCGTTTGATAAAAGGTTTTCGGAATGGAAGCCGGAATGCTTCCTGCCAAAACTAGTACATCGCCGCTTGTTAAACCAGCTACTGTCTGTAAAAGTTTTTCTAAATCAGCTCTTTGAATATCCGGACCGTTCGCGTTGATCTCCGTTTCTTGATCAGCCATAATTTTTACATTAATGCGGCTCAATCCGTCTACAGGAACCAAGCAGGAAGAAATGTCTTCTTTCCGAAGATATTCCTCAATATAGCGTCCTGTAAATCCGCCGCCAAAACCTAAAACCGTACTGTCTATATCTAATCGCTTCAACACTCTCGATACGTTGATTCCTTTGCCTCCAGGGAGAACGGTTTCGTGAGTGGATCGGTTCAAACTCCCCGGTTCGAGGCGATCCATTGCCAGGATATAATCTATGGAAGGATTTAATGTAATGGTATAAATCATGTTGTCACAACCTTTATCATCGTTTGATTCGCAAAACTTACTTTTTGATCGTCCTCAAGAGAATTTGTGATGATGATGACTTCATCTATCTCCGCAATTTTTGAAAAAGAAATTTCGCCAAATTTTTCTTCATCCGCCAGTACATACGCCTCCCTTGACAAGTCGATTGCCTGTTTCTTCACTTGGGCTTCTTCAGGATCAGGTGTGGTGAGACCGTATTGGGGATGGACACCGTTCGTACCAATAAACGCCTTGTCAAAACGATATTGTCGAATCGATTCAATGGCCCCTCTGCCAACCATAGCATTTGTCCTCGGCTTGACAAATCCTCCAATCAAATAGGTTCGGATGCCTTTCTTCAAAAGAAGTTCGACAAGATTTAAACCATTGGTCACAACAACAATATCTTTCCCTTCTAACCATTCAATCATTTGCATCGTCGTTGTGCCGGCATCCAAGTAAATACAATCGCCATCCTCCACAATGCTTGCCGCATATTGAGCGATTTGCTTTTTTTCTTGAATGTTTTTGGATGATTTTTCAGGAACACTCAACTCCGTCAACTTTCCTTGAAGTCGAGCCGCGCCCCCATGAATGCGCTTTAAAAACTTTTTCTCTTCCAGCCACGTCAAATCTCTTCTAATCGTAGACTCGGAAGCATCCGTTAAAGCTGTAAGTTCGCTTATTTTTACTATTTCTTTTTCTTTAAGCGCTTGCAAAATCAGTCGGTGTCTCTCTTCCGTCAGCACAAAACCACCTCTGAATCCTTTCTTTCTTTTTCTCTACACTTATATTGTAATGGAACCGATTACAAACATCAATAAATTTCTATCAAATTCTTTCATTTTTAATCAAAATTATTCACAAAATCGACGATTTCTTTTAGGAAGAAAGAACGACATTTTTCTTGATAAAAAAGCCTCTCCTCCTTTTCACACAGCTAAAGAACGAAAGGCTTTTGTGGATTATAGCCTCTATTCCAAGACCTAGTACTCTTCCTAAAACGAACCTTCTATTCCTTAAGACCTACGACCCGAATCCTTTTATAATCAGCCATCCATTGACCGTTTTTGAACATTTTTTCTTTCAAAAGCGCTTCTATATCTAAAATAATCTCTTCTTTTGTTTCATCGTCCAGATCTTGAAACATCGGATTTCCAAACATTTTAAGCCAATTTCGCAGACCTTCCTTGCCCAATAAAGGAGTAGGTCTGTCAAAATGAAACGCTGCGGCTACCCGAAAACCATATCGCTCCATCAAAAAAGTGTACTCGCCAACACTTGGATAATACCACGGAATGCGTGCATCAGGATTTTTTATTCCCACTTTTCTGAATATTTCAATCGCAGCATTGACAATCATTTGGACATTCCCTTTTCCACCGAACTCTGCCACAAATCGGCCTCCTTTTTTCAGCGCTTTGTAAATGCCTTCAAGCGCTTGTTCCGGCGGTTTAATCCAATGAAGAACTGCGTTGGAGAATACAGCATCAAACTCATCCTCAAAAGGAAGATCAAGCGCATTCGCTTGCTGAAATTCAAGATGAGGATACTTTTTTCGTGCTTGTTCGATCATGTTTCCGGATGAATCTATTCCAACTACATCCACCCCTAACATATGCAGCTGATTGGCCAAATCTCCAGTTCCACACCCCAAATCCAAAATGCGCTCCCCATTTTGCGGAGCCAACAAGTCTATCAACTCTGTCCCATATTGCGAGACAAAAGAATGTTGGCTATCATACAGCTGGACATTCCAATGATCTGTCATGTTCCCATCCCCCTCACTCATTTTTCTGTATTTGCTTGAAAAGAAACCCGCCTATATCGGCAGGTTTCGGTTATGACGGAGAAAATCTGATAAAATCAGCCAAACTGTTGTTCAGTCTATCCTGAATATCCAAATCGATGACGACTTCTCCATTTTCCTTCATCTGCACATGCGAGTCGTGAATGTAAACACCACGGGCAATTTGAGTGGCCCCGATGACTGAAAGAAGCGGATTTAGAACATATTCAATCGTCAGCAAATGCGACATCGTTCCTCCTACCATGATCGGAAACACTGATTTTCCCTTTAAAATATCCATTGGCAGCAAATCGATAAACGCCTTTAATGCGCCCGGTATGGATGCTTTGTAAACCGGGGATATCACGACGAATCCATCCGCTTCTTCGATTTTTTGCTTATATTGTTGGATAGCCGTACTATGAAAATCAGCATAATAAACATCCTCAGCCGGCAAGTCCCGAATGGATATCACTTCCGCTTGATGTCCGATCGATTCTAAACGGTTTTTTAAAAAATCGGCGATCGAATCAGATCGGCTGGGCCGCAGCGGGCTGCCAACCAAAATCACGCATTTCATTTTTTCCCACCTTTACTGGACAACGATGAAATCGCCATATTCAATCCTGTTATTTTTTCTAATTTTCCCGCATTCTTACTATATCATACTTTGAAGCAGGACAGGCCGGCCGACGTTTTGCCGGCAAGAAGAAAAAATCTTCGTGTTTTAAGAGCTTGTCTATTATTTTTTCTTTATTTCTTCATATTTTTGAAACCAATCAGGAAATGCTTTTTTAAATTGAACAGGCTTGAATTCGCCTTTTTCATCTTTGCGAACCACGATGTGCGTCGTACTTCCTTCCGCACATACTTCCCCATCTCCGTTTACGATTTGAAAACCGTATTCTGTCTTTAAGCCTTGATTTTTTTCAACCCACGTCTTAACAAACACTTTATCTCCGAGCTTTAATGATTTTCTATAAGTAATATTCAGATTGTATACCGGAGCATAATATCCCGCTTTTTCCATGTCCAAATAGTCAAAGCCGACATCCTTTATGAGCTTTTCCCTTCCCAATTCAAGCCATTTAATATAATTCGCATGATAGATGACGCCCATCATATCCGTGTCAGCATAAGATAGTTCAATTTCTTTTACCGCTATATACATTTCGTGATTTCCTTTCTACATCAAAATCGTCCATTTTTTTTTATCATATCACATGACTTGAATCGGCGTCTCTTTTTCGTGAAGGAACTTTCAACCAATGGACTCGTTTTCAACCTTTATCCACTTCATTTTGAATAAAACGACTATTTTTTGTAGATGCAAAAATATCACGGGAAACAGAAGGAGACTTTTCCCCATAGAAATTTCACGGAAGATGCGTCAGATAGTAAAAAAAGAACTCTCTTCTATCAGAGACACTAAATAAAATGAGCGGTAATCGTCTTTACTTCCAAACACGTTTCCATTTGAAAAACTCTTGCAAGTAACCCATCACAGAAACCGGCGACATCACCATTTGATAACAAAGAAGAAATAAAACAAAGCCTAATTTATTTTTTCTTACCTTTAGATGAAGATTTCGAAATACGTAATGCTTTTGATAGTGATAAAGCAAGGCATAACTAGCGATGCTTAAAGGCAAAACCGTTAGCGTCATGGGGCCTGCAATCCAGTAAACGCCCAAAAAGGCCAATATGAATCCCGGAATCCAACAAAAGGTATAAACAACATCCAGATAAGGCATCACGAAGTTAATTCCGGTTAAGTACTTCCAATATAATTTCGGCTGTCTCCATGGTTTGACTTCACTTAATCCTTCAATCATTCCTCTTGCCCATCTAGATCGTTGTTTCGCAAAGCGGCTAAAGGTAGTGGGGACATCTGTAAAGGCAACAGCCAGAGGTTCATAATACACATTCCAATCATTACGTAAAAGTCTCCACGTTAAAACTATGTCTTCTCCAATAGCATCCGGCCATCCTTGTACTTCGCGTATACAGTCAGTCTTGAATAAACTAAAAGCACCTTGCGCGACCAATGTACCTTGATATAATCCTTGTAATCTTTTAATTGAAGCAATACTCAGAAAGTAATCCCACTCTTGTATTTTCGTCCAAATCGTTTCGCGACTGTTTCGAACAAGCACCGAACCAGCGACCGCACAGACATCCAGAGGACTGCTTTTGATTCTGGCAACTAAATAGCGAACAGCAGATGGATGAAGCAATGTATCGGCATCTAAAGTGATCACATAAGGTGTCGTCACATACCGTAATCCCTTATTCAAGGCATGAAACTTTCCCGGCTTTTCTTCGTGTAAAATGGTCATGTCCAAATCGAATTCTTGTTTTGCTCGCAAAATTTCTTGATCCGTGTGATCTGTTGAATGGTTATTAACAACAATTATGCTCATTTTTCCACCATAGTCCTGAGCGGCCACGTATCGCAGCGTGTTATAAATGGTTTTTTCTTCATTATAAGCTGCGATAAGCAAAGTCACTGGATCAGAAGGAAATTCATTCTTAAAAGCTGGTTGTCTATCAAGCAATAAACTTATGACCAAAAAAGCATTCATGTAACCGGGAATATAAGCAATTCCGCCAATCACGAGGAGTGCCAAAGGAAAAGAAAGAATGGAAGAAAGATCTTTCAACCAAGGGAGAGAAAGATAAATAGAAAAAAACATCCATCCAATGGAAACAGCATGGCTTATCCAAAACTTCCTTTTTACACTAATATAGAATCGCTCCGATTTTGGTTCGGTACGGGATAAATTCGGTTGCATACGTCTACCTCGATGTATAGTCTATTCATCCCAATTCGTTCAAGCGCTTCCTGAACGCATCACTTCTTACAATATAAAATGATTTGCATACTTTCTTCAAATTCAATTAATACAAAAAGTACCTATCCTTTCCAAACCTTTTGGATTTTATGATTTCCAATCGCTTTTTCATAGTAAAAAACGAAAAAGAAATATCCACAGGTAAGTTGCGCAAAAAATCCATAAGAAAATCATTTTTTGATTGCTATAACGCTTTCAATAAAATTTTTATAATGTCCTAATTTCATGCAAAAAAAAACGAAAATTTGAAAAAACTCGACTCAATCAGCCTTTGTCAGTTGTCATTTGTAGTATTTTGTATTAATATGTAAAAAAAGTATAATAAGAAAGTTTCTACAAACCTTTTATACACACTCTTATAGATAAAATAGATGTGTATTTTTTCGTGAAAAAGTTAAAAAATTATCAACATAAAGAAAATAAGATAGATGAATTTGAGATTATACTAAAAGGGGTTTCAATATGTCAAATTCTACTTTATTAGAAATGATTGAGAAAGCTTTTCATCAAATGACAGATTTTGCCCTCCTTTTTGAAGTCATAGATGGAAAGTTTCAATTGCTGACAGCAAATGAAACAGCTTTTAAAGTCGGTATCAACAAAGAAAAATACGGAAAATTTGCGGAAGAAGTGCTTCCCGATCCGTATGCGTCAAACCTCCATGATGCATTAAACAAAGCGCTCATTTCAGCCCGCTGCTTAGAGTATAATAACGGAATTCAGTCTATCATCGGCCAGAATGTAAGTGAATTAGCGATCACCCCTATTTTTAATTCTCAAGGAAAATGTACTCATATGATAGTGATAGGAAGAGTTGGAAACAAACGAAAAAAAATCGAGGAAGACTTCATTCCTTTGCGTTCCATTTTTGAATCTTTTTTTTCAGCAACATCGGATGGGATATTGATAATGGATTCCAATTGGACCATCATCCGTGCCAACCCTTCCTTTACCTCGTTATTTGGTTGGAAAGAAGAAGATGTCGTTGGGCTGCCTATTCATCATTTAAAGCTCACGCCGGGTCATTTTGTGGAAGAATGCCACAATCGGTCCATCCTATTGCAAAAAGAAAATAAATTCCTTTTTCATCGAACAACATGGAAACGAAAAGATGGCAGACTGCTTCATGTGAACACTTTGTATTCCTCCATAAAAAATAAAAACGGAGAAATCATAGGCTTTATGGGGATTTTTAAAGAGATATCGGAACAAACGGAAAAAGAGCATCAGTTCAAAGAAAGCCAACAGTACCATCAATCTGCAGCAAAAAACCAGCCCGTTCTTATCTTCCAATTGGATTTGAAGGGTCGTATTTTAAAGGCCAATCACTCGGTTGAACAAGTGACCGGATATAGATGGAAGGATCTTATGAACTGTTCATTTGCTTCCTTAATAACACCTGATAGTCTGGCGTCTGCGATGGAACATTTCCATGCTGTCTTGCAAGGAGAAATCAGACACTACCAATGTTCCATTTATAATCAGAAAAAAGAGCGTGTATTGCTTAAACTAACCAATATTCCGATTATTGTGAACAATACTGTAACCGGTGTATTGGGGATTGCCCAAAACATGACTGAACAAAAGAGCAGCCAAAATGAACGAATTCGTGCAAAAGAAATTCCAGACCCTTTTTCTAGTATAATCGAATCGATTGTCAATCTCCAAAAAATAAATCAAAAATCGACATACGATTATTCAGAAAATGAAGTGCTTGGGAAAAATCTTTCTGTGGAGATTCCTGAAAATAAGACGTCATTGAAAAAGTCATTCCAGATCGAGTTAGACGGAACGTCCGGACTGGTTGACACGATTTTTGGCCGCAATGATGAAAATTTAACAGATGTGGATAATAATCTCTCGCTTATCGATAATGAGCAAGTGAAAACGGCCTATATAATAGCGTTTTTACAAAATTTTATCGTTAAAGAGGAAAGAAAATTACAGGAATATGAAGCGAAGTATCGATTAATTGCGGAAAACACGACCGACCTCGTTTCTCTTCTTGACGCTGATATGAATATTTTATATTCTTCTCCTTCACATCGTACCGTTTTAGGAATCGTTCTAAATGAAGGAAGCGAATTCCCTTATAAACTTGTTCACAAAGAAGACATCGAACGAGTGGTTAGGTGTTTTCAAAACGTTTTAAAAACAAAAGAGCATAGTTCGGTGGAATTCCGTTTTAAACATAAAGAGGGTTCTTTTATTTGGCTAGAAACAAAGATGACACCCGTGTATGGCGAGAACCAGGAGCTTCATCATATTCTTTGCGTTTCAAAAGAAGTGACAGAACGAAAACAATATGAAGCAGAATTAGAAAACATGGCTTTCCATGATTATCTAACCGGTTCCTACAATCGCCGCTTATTTATGGAACGCCTCCACCATACGATGAATCAAGCTAAAAGCCGTCAAGAACCGTTTTTTGTCATGTTTTTGGATTTAGACCAGTTTAGATGGGTGAATAATACGTTAGGCCATGACGTAGGAGACGAGTTATTGATCCAGTTTGTGAAACGGGTGAAAGCATGCATTCGTAAAGAAGATACATTGGCGCGATTGAGCGGAGACGAATTTGCGATCTTGCTTACAGGAATTTCGATCGAAGATGTGGGCAATCTGGCAAAACGAATTTTATCGGCACTGCAAGAGCCATGGAAAATCAAAAACCATGAATTTAAGACGACTTCTTCTATTGGAATTGGCATCTATCCAAATTGCGGCGGAGATATCTCCACATTATTAAAACATGCAAATCAAGCTCTTCACAAAGCGAAACAATTCGGGAAGAACAATTATCAATTTTGCGGCAAGCTAACGGATTTCAACGATTCATTTGAAAGTGATATTCAAAGAGCCATCCTTAATAACGAATTTTATTTAGTCTATCAGCCGAAATTTAATCTATTAACGAAAGGGATTGAATCTTTAGAAGCCTTAATTCGTTGGAACCATCCTCAAAAAGGAATGATCGCCCCGAGTGAATTTATTTCTCGTGCGGAGGAATTAGATTTAATTGTTCCCATTACACATTGGGTTCTTGAACAAGTTGGGAAGCAAATGAAGAAATGGCAATTGCTTGGTTTTCATAAGGTTCCCGTTTCCGTCAACATTTCGCCTCAGCATTTTGAAAAAGGAACGTTAGTCGAAGACATATTAAACTTAATAAAAAAAGCAGAGATCGAACCTCAATATCTTATATTAGAAATGACAGAAAGCACGATGATTCAAGATTTCGATACGACAATTCAAACGATCCAAAAGCTGAAGCAAATGGGAGTCCAAATTGCCATTGACGATTTTGGAACCGGTTTTTCTTCTTTGTCGTATTTAATGAAATTGCAAGTCGACGTTTTAAAACTAGACAAATCATTTGTCGAAGAATTAACGAATCAAAAAAATGCTTCTCTTGTACATTCTATTATTTCCCTTGCCCATAATTTAAATTTACGTGTAGTGGCCGAAGGAATCGAAACCGAAGATCAGCTTCAAATCCTTGCGCAATACGGATGTGACCTTGGACAAGGGTACTTATTTAGCAAACCTTTAAAGAGTGAGCAAATTGAAAAAATGCTTCTAAAAAAAGAATAAAACGGACTTTACTCTGAAAGATGAACTGATTCACTTATAAGTAATTTTATTCCTCTGGTTCCATTTAGCCCCTCTTTAGTGTGAAGAGGGGCAGTGTTTTTTCAATGAATAACATCGCTATCCGGTATTTATCATTTTGCATCTTTCTATTTTCTGGAGAATAACGACAGCACACATGTGTTTGACCGCCATTCCTTCGATGATGAACTTTCCCGCTTTATCCAAAGCGATTTTTTCATCCGAATCATTGCGCCATTCCTTCAAAAGATACTCTTACAAATTCTGCCGTTGGAAACAATGGATGATAGCCTTAACACCAAAAAAAGAAATCTCCTTCGGTTTCCTCTTCTCATTTCGGCCGTTCGATAGAGAAAAAGTCTCCAAGTTTTGCATAATCGCTTCCGGCTAATCGGCTGACAGCTTTCAATTGGCGGGCATCTATTCTTCCCTTATGATAAAGATTTTCGTCAATATGGTATTGAACAATCTTTCCTATAATCAAATCACAAGCAGCGTTTTCTCCGTTGCCGCCAAGTTCGAGCGATTGTTCCAACACACATTCCATTCGAATTTTCGCCTCTTTGACTCCCGGAACAGAAATTTTTGTGCTTTCAACAGGGGTCAGTCCGGCCAACTCAATTTCACTTTCATCCGGCGGAAGGGTAGCAGCCGTCAGATTGACTTTTTCCACATTGCTTTCATCCACAATATGAACAACAAATTCACCCGTTTCTAAAATGTTTCTCGCCGTATCCTTTTTCATTCCATTGTTTCTTTGCACCGAAATGGACAAAAGCGGTGGATTAGCGGCCACGATATTAAAGTAACTAAACGGCCCGCCATTCAATACACCCTCCTTAGATAAAGAGGTAACAAACGCAATCGGGCGGGGAATAATTCCTCCCGTTAAAAACTTATAATTTTCCTTTTCCGGCAAAGATAATGGATCGATCGTTAACAAAGATTTCTTCCTCCTTCTTTTTCCGAATTATAAGACAAACAGCACGATTCCTCTTCTTTTCTGGGCTCCAATTATTTTGAAAGCATCCATTTTCTACAAGTTCCGAGGAAGGCCGGGTGGTTCATCACATTTTGGAACATTTCATGGTGAGCCCCAATTCAATGTTTTCGACATCAGCCTTCCTCTTCATTCGAATATATTCTGCTCTCTAATATTTCGAAATCAAGATATATAGCTAAAAATTTTATGGTTAGAATGTCACTCATTATAGCAAATGAAAGAAATAGATTCAAGGAAAGTGAAGAATCAAGAAGACTGTTTGTCGTTAAAAGCCTTTTAGAAATTATTCTGCAAGACAGGCTGCATCCCTGTATGGATGTCCCAAACATCAATATCCGGGTCAACTAGCACCTAAATGGTTTATTTCCTGACAAATAAACAAATACTACTCATACGAAAGAAAGGGATGAAATGAATGAATTTCCATTTTCCTGTCATACAAACAAATGTCTGGGATGCTTTCATCGCTGTACCTGTTGTATTCATTCTAACTCAAGTTATAAAGATTTTTTTGAAAGTCCCTAAAAAATATGTACCGGCGGTAGCGGTCATCATTGGATTGCTGTTCTCTGTGTTCATCAGCCATCGTCACCACTTGATCGCGGGCATTTTTATGGGATGGTTCTATGGCTATGCCGCTATAGGAAGCTATGCGTCACTGAAAACAACCTTGTTATCGATCCGAAACAATCAGTAAATTTTTAAACAACACAACCAAACATTTTGTTCCTCGTCGTTATTTGCAGAAAACCCTTAAAGATTCCAAGCCGATGCCCAGGATGTATTCAACTCCATCTTTCATGCCCGTTTCGTATTTAATGAACGTCTCGGCTCTCTGCTTAGCCCCATCGCACCTTCATTAAACCTTTATTCCGAATCGTTTCATTTCCGTTTGGAACTTTGGGTCGTTCCAGTTTATGAATGCCATTTTATCCAACGATATCACACCATCTGTTCGAATGTCTGTTTAATTGTCGAACATAAGTGTGGATGTGCGAATGATGGTGCTCACCAACCACTATCATTCCGCCAAACTATCGTTCTATCCACTTTAGGCAAATACCCACTCTTTTTTAGACTTTTTCCCATACAGTATAAAAAAATGAAAAGGAGTTTTGCTGATGGAGATACCCGTTTCCGGATACACGTATCATTCGAATGATTCTGCCCCCGTTCATTTCCATCCACTTTACGTCAACTCATGGGACGGAAGGCTTATCTCTCTCCATGTCCACAGCTTTAGAGGAGCTACCTCTTATAACGCGGGGCATAACCATAGATTTATCGGAATTACTGAACCCGCCCTAAACACATCTCAACATACACATAGATATTTTGCTTTTACTTCTTTTAATGATGGACATCGACATATGATCCGCGGGGTTACTGGTCCGGCTATTCCACTTTCTGAAGGCGGTCATTATCACAAATTCGAGGGGGTAACCAACATAGAAGGAATTACACCTCATCGACATAGATATAGCGGAAGAACAAGTTCATAGTTTATTTCGCAGATGTGAATTTGAAGGTAATCCACATATCCACACCATGTTTCATAACTTCGCAAACAACAATTCCCACAAATCGGAAGTATAACCATTATTTTTTCATCGACAAAGTTCGACATAATCTGATATTCTTTCAATTGCGATAAGGTTTTGGTTGGTAAACCACGAGGTCTACCACACCTGCCTATTGAGCACCGATTTTCTGTCGGTGCTCTTTATTTTTGCTATTATAACGATCAATCTGTTGCAAAAAATTCCGAAAATAAAAATAACTTTTAGGCAGTTCACAAAATCAGTGATAAGGTATATAATAATCAATGTCGAAAAAATACCGGGAAGTAGCTCAGCTTGGTAGAGCACTACGTTCGGGACGTAGGGGTCGCAGGTTCAAATCCTGTCTTCCCGATCAATAAACGAATGGAACCTTTGATATTTCAAAGGTTCTTTTTTTACGCTCTTTGCCTTTCATTTATTGTATATTGTCGAAATTCCAATTGAAATGGATACAGCACCATTTTTGGGTGTCCGAATTACCGATAATTCTTCTTTATGATTGTATACGATTTTCACTCTTTCCTTTCAATCGTCAGTTAGGTCTAACTTTACGGAATAGAATCCCAGTGCTACTGCCTATAGGTACCTGTTCTCCTTTTTTGCGTAGCCTACCAGTACAAAAAACGACATAAACTAAAATAGATCCTGTAATCAAGAAAAATCCCCGCAAGGATGAATATGCGGGGAGAAACAATTTTTATGAAACTTTTTTGAATTGAACATCCTTTAATGAAATCACTTTTGTTTTCTTTACAATCTTATAGCCAAACCAAAATACGAGAAAAACAGGAATGCCAATATAGGAAACTAATATGCCGTGCCAATCAATTTTATCGCCGATAAAGGCAGAGTAATTTTGCCCTAAAATAACGATTGTGCAGAGTACAAAAGCAAAAATAGGACCAAACGGGAAAAGCTTCGCTCTGTAAGGAAGATCTTCCAACTTGTAGCCTTGGGCAACATAAGCTTTGCGGAACCGGTAATGGCTGACAGCAATACCAAGCCATGCGATAAATCCCGTCATGCCGGAAGCGTTTAGCAGCCATGTATACACAACCCCGTCTCCGAAAAGAGATGCTAAAAAGGCGAGACAGCCGACCAGTGCGGTCACAATCAAGGAATTAACGGGAACTCCTCGTTTATCCAATTTAGCTAAAAATTTTGGCGCACTTCCTTCCATAGCCAAATTCCACAACATTCTTGTCGAAGCGTACATTCCAGAGTTTCCGGCAGATAAAACCGCCGTCAAAATTATGGCATTCATGACAGATGCCGCAAAAGCAACCCCTGCTTTTTGAAAGACAAGCGTAAACGGACTGACAGATACGTCGTCGTTCGCAAGGTTCGGATTCGTATAAGGAATCAGAAGGCTAATGACTAAAATAGCTAATACATAGAATAAGAGAATACGCCAAAATACTTGTCGGACCGCTTTTGGAATATTTTTTTCCGGATCATCGGTTTCACCGGCCGTAATCCCAAGAAGCTCAGTACCTTGAAAAGAAAATCCGGCCGCCATAAAAATACCAAGCATCGCCATAAATCCACCGTGGAAAGGAGCATCGCCGATCGTAAAATTCTTAAATCCAACCGCTTCTCCCCCAATAATGCCGAAAATCATCAAAGTGCCCATGACGATAAAGACAATGACCGTTACTACTTTAATAAGGGAAAACCAATATTCCGCTTCCCCAAAACCTCTTACTGCTAAATAATTCAATATAAACATAATCAATAGGAAAAGTCCGCTCCAAAGCAATGAGGGGCTGTTTGGAAACCAAAATTTCATAATCATGGTAACAGCAGATAATTCTGCCGCAATGGTAATGGCCCAGTTATACCAATAGTTCCAGCCGAGGGCAAATCCTAAAGCAGGATCAACAAATTCAGTCGCATACGTACTAAAACTTCCAGTGATCGGCATATAGGCAGCCATTTCCGCTAAACTCGTCATCAAAAAGTACACCATAATTCCAATAATCAAATAAGACAATAACGCTCCTCCAGGCCCTGCCGTATGAATCGCTCCGCCGCTGGCCAGAAACAATCCGGTACCGATTGTGCCCCCAAGAGAAATCATCGTTAAATGACGCGATCGAAGTCCTCTTTTTAACTTGCCCGTCTCCGTCGCATTTCTACTGTCTTGTATTTTCACCATTCAACTAAACACTCCTTTGCCATCATTCTGCTGCAGATAAAAAGCGGTGATGACTGCCTAAACAGATTCATTATTAAAACTCGTTGATCCTTATTGGCTTTAAATAACAAAAGCGCCACCGAAGAAGATTCGATGGCGCAAATATAGAAATACCCCTCATCATACTTCTTCAGATAGTGCTCCACGCTTTACGGGCAAAAAGCGTGACAGTTCTGTTCCTATTCGGAAACAGCCCCAGCCCGCGCCTTCTGAGAACAGGACGGACTTCGGCGGCTTTTCCTTTCGTTCGGAGTCGTCAATGTTCTCAGCATCTCGTCCGAATTACTCATAAAAGCCGCGACCTCTACCCCATCAATTGATGAGGATTTAACTCGTTATTCAATTATCACACTAAAAATTATAGAATAATAACGAAAAATAATGCAACTACTAATTATTTCGTTTTTACGATCATTGATTCCATTTCCTCCAAAAATTCTATTATTCTTTCTTGTTATCGGTGGCATAATCATATTTTCTCATTTATGATCGTCCACTAGATTTTAGAACTTTTGACCCAATTCAATCTTCATCTTGTTTTGGCACTATTAAAGAATTTCCATACACGATTCGGTAAAATAAAAAAAGCTGATTCACAGCAAAATCCTTTCTAAAAGAAAAACAGCTCTAGTGAATCAGCCTTTCAGTACATCAACCCCACAAAAAGAAATCGTTTGCAAAATTGTGCGAAAACAAATCAGAAAAACTGATGAAGAAAGAATCGCTCCAAAAGAGCTGATCCTAAAAATAGGATTCCCTTATGGCAAATGAAAAGTAAATTTTAAATCTTCTCCGTTTCCTTTTTGACGGCCGAAAATGCTTTAATATGTACAAACGGAGGATCAGAAAAGTGCATTAAGCAGTCCGCTGTTTTTTCTTTTTGACGCTTGAAAGTGTAAGAGGAACAATTGACGGTAATTTCCAATCCGTTAAAAAATCGAACCATCAACGCATTCTCCCCTGCCTCTCTCCAATCTTTCACATGACGCGGAAAAACCCATATACAATCATATCGTTCAGGTGATTTAGTAGGAAAGGCGTAGAGCATTTCATCCGGAGAAATCATCAGAGGAGTTTTTTTATAGTGACCTAATTTTCTTCGGACAGCACGAATTCTTCCCTCATAAGTGGAACAACGACAAATGCAGGCATCATCCAAAATTTCCAGCGGACGTTTTTTGCTGAAAAACGTGCGGTCCACTTCATAAATGATGGATTCATGTTCAAGATCATAAGCCGGAGCGATTGCCATCGTTTTTTTAGTAATTAAATTTACCACTTTTTTCAAAGAGATTCTCCCCTTTCCAATTTTTAACCATTATACTCCATAACGGATAATAATTATCTGAATTTATATAATGTTTATAAATTTTTCATATTTTAACATTAGCATTGCATAAATATAGTTAGAATTTTCTGTTAATTATTTTTTGTGAATTTGTGCCAAAAAGACAAAACCTAAAGAAAGGTGGCACTGCCCATTTGGTAAATATATACAGTTAAACCAGAGCGACAACGACAAAAGGGAGATTATGGACTGGCTCGCCCATCAAATTTTCGCAACCAAACATAAGCTGGTTTCCACAGAGCTCTCTTTAACCAACGAGTAATTCGAAGTAGGGATTTCTTACTTTTCATCTCCAATTGAATGAGAACATGTAAGCAATACGTGATCAGGGCTAAGAAAATTTGATTTTGAATAGCTGTTTCACTCATTCCATAAAAGTGCTTAATTTCTACGTGTTGCTTGAGCCATTTGAAAAAGAGTTCAATAGCCCAGCGAGATCGGTAAATATCACTTATCTCTTCTGGTTTTAAATCAAATCGGTTGGTGATGAAACGAAGTAAGTTCCCTTTTGTGTCCATAACTTCTAGTAGACGAAAGACATTTTCAGTACGATTTTGTGTGGTACCAATGTAGACCATTTTATCGGATAGAACGTGACAATCATCAGGAAGTGAAAATGTATAGACTTCACGAATGACTGCGTTTTTCTTCAGTCTTAAAAACGAAGAAATAGCCATCATCTGTCATCCGATCAAAACGTTCATAGTCCACATAACCGCGGTCAAACACATACATGGCTTCTTGATCATCCACTAGGACTTCGAGTTGATTTCGGTCATGTTCTTTTGCTGTCGTAATCACTGCTTTTTCAGGATAGACGGTGTCTTGATCCATGAAAACGAGCCGTAAGTGTAGCTTTACACCAGCTTTTGTTTTACGGAATTTTGCCCATTTATAATGGGTCAAATTCAACGGGAGTGTACTTGAATCAATGATTTTCAGTGGCATATTCTTTCCGTTTTGATAATGGTGCCGTTGAATTTTCCAAACAAGATCCAAGAACAAATTTGCAAGAATGAGTGGGTGGATCTGATTGTTTTTTCGGGATAGCTGAGAGGCACTTATCGATTCAAATCCGAGTGCTTTTTGAAGATCTTCGTCTACAAGTGCATCACTCATTTCCTCTAAGCTCTTAAATTCGAGCAGCTGGGCTACCAATAAAAGTTTAATATAGGCTTCTGTTGTCAGCTTTTTTGTGTAATAGTCCTGTTTCAATTCTTTGACTTGTTCGCTAAGTTTTTGAATATTTATGGGTGAAACCCATTTACCAAATGATGAAATTAGTGTATTCTTGTCCATAATGGTTATCCTTTACGATTGGATTTGGGCAGGAACCACCTGTACTTCCATTGTAAAGGATTTTTTTGTTTCGAAATCAATAAAAAATTGAACATTCTTAGTATTTTGAATCATCAGATTTAATTACTGCAATGCTAGTGAAACAAAATGTTTCGATTACGTTTTACTTTTCTGAATGATTTTGCTACGATAGACTATAAGAATTTAATAGTTGCTTACAACACACTAGGGGAGCCGACAAGGCTGAGATTGAACGTTCGTTCTAAACCCTTTGAACCTGAGATGGGTAATGCCAGCGTAGGGAAGTGGTGGAGTCTTTTTGAAATGGACATTGAAGATGAACCCGCTCTTTAGGCTGAAGAGCGGGTTTTTTCATCTTTCCCGCCTCAAAGAGAAAAGGAAAACTCAAGAGGAAAGGAGGAAAACGAAAAATGTCTGTGTGTTTAGAAAATGTTTCCTATACCTATCCCGGTGAAACAAAACCGGTCATCTTTAACTTTTCCGCTCATATCGAAAAAGGAGAATTTGTTTCATTAATCGGAAAAAGCGGGACAGGGAAAAGTACACTATTAAAACTGATTGCCGGCTTGTTTCCATGTGAGGAAGGGATCATTTCCGTCAACGGAAAAACTCCGGGCCCCGGCAGTGTTGGTTATATGCCCCAACGAGATTTATTACTGCCGTGGCGTACCGTGATAGACAACATCATGCTCCCTTTGGAAGTTCAAAATAAGCGAAACTTGACGAAAGCCGATGCTGAAGAATGGCTGAAACGCATTGGCTTGATCCGTTGGAAGGACGCTTTGCCAAAACAGCTTTCCGGAGGCATGAGACAAAGGGTGGCATTTCTGCGAACACTTTTTATGGGAAGCGAAGTTTTGCTCCTCGATGAACCTTTCGCTGCTCTTGACGCTTTGACAAAGAGAGAAATGCACGATTGGCTGTTATCGATTTGGAAGGAATTGGACAACACCATCTTATTTATCACACATGACTTAGAAGAAGCCATTTTGTTAAGCGATAAAATTTTGCTGTTACACGCTGACCATAAAGTGGAAGAAATCATCGTGGATTTGCCTAGACCTAGGAGTGTCGACATGGTTTATTGGCCGGAAGTACAAACCTATCGAAAAACAATAGAAAAGAAGATTGCCAATGAGTAAGTTAAAGAGATTGTTAGCAGATTATGGAGCATTCGGGCTCTTGGTCATCATTGTCGTTTCTCTGTGGGAGTGGGCGGCAAGAACCGGAAAAGTCCCATCTTTTATCATTCCTGCTCCTTCCAAAGTGTTAGAAATGCTTTACGAACAGAAACAGGCTTTGTTATGGGTACATACACCGGCAACGTTGAAAGAAGCTTTGATCGGTTTTGCTTTTTCTTTCGCAGGCGGGATCACCATCGCACTCGCCATGCACTTTTCCAAGCTGGTAGAAAAAATGCTTTATCCTTTTGTCTTGTTTTCTCAAACGATTCCTGTCATTGCCCTCTCGCCCATCTTTGTCCTTTGGTTTGGATATGATATTTGGAGCAAAATCGCTGTAACGGTGCTGGTTGCTTTTTTCCCTATCGTGATCAGCTGCTATGATGGATTCAAAAATATCGATCAAGATTATGTGGATCTGTTACGGTCCATGGGCGCGTCCAAATGGAAAATATTTATAAAAGTAGAAGTTCCCTTCGCCATGCCTTCTCTTTTTTCTGGCATCAAGATGGCAGTTATTTATTCCATCGTTGGCGCTACCATCGGTGAATGGCTTGGAGCCAGCGAAGGACTTGGATATTACACGAGAAGAATGTCGGGAAATTTAAATGCCGAAGGGGTATTTGCAGCCGTTGCTTTATTAACGGTTCTAGGATTGGTTTTATTTAGTATAGCCACTTTCATTGAAAAAAGCTTTTTAAAATGGAATAGAAAATCATAGAAATGGGTGTTGAATCATGAAAAAAATCATCCGATTGATTGGTGTAAGTTTGTTGTTCGTATTGATTGCAGCGGGTTGTTCCTCACAACAAGATACATCAAAGACTAAGGATGGAAAGCAAAAGGTAACGATCATGCTGGATTGGTATCCAAATGCTGTCCATTCCGCCATTTATACAGCGAAAGAAAAAGGGTATTTTGCCAAAGAAGGGCTTGATGTTGACATTAAAATGCCGGCTGAAACCAACGATCCGTTGAAACTTGTCGCAGCAGGAAAAGTCGACTTAGCGATTAGCTACCAGCCACAATTAATCGTTTCCCGTGCCGAAGGAATCCCGGTTGTATCTTTAGCGGCCATTGTCAGACATCCACTTGATTGTATAATGGTTCCAACAAACAGCTCAATCCACCGTCCTAAAGATTTGGAAGGAAAAAATATTGGCTATTCATCTATCGATATAGAACAAGCCATATTAAATACGATGATCCAAACAGACGGCGGCAATCCAAAAAAAGTCAAAATGACGGACGTCGGCTTTGATTTAATTCCAGCGATCACCTCCAAGAAAGTAGACGGCATTATTGGCGGCTATATCAATCATGAACGCATCCTTTTAGAAAAAGAAGGGCATCCTGTACGGATATTTAACCCGGCTCAATATGGCGTTCCTGATTATTATGAGCTTGTTTTGGTTGCAAGCGAAAAAGGACTTCAAGAAAAGAAGGATGTGTATAAAAAGTTCTGGAAAGCTGTTGCAAAAGGGCAATCAGAAGTTACTAAAAACCCTCAAGCCGGTTTAAAGATTCTGCTTGACCATGAAAACGACAGTTTTCCTCTTGATAAACAAGTAGAAACAAAAAGTTTGAATATCCTGCTTCCTTTAATGAACAGCAAAGACAAGCCATTTGGCTATCAAGATCAAGAAGTTTGGGAACATGTTAACGATTGGCTGTACAAAAATAAGGTGATCAAAGAAAAGATCGACGTGAAGAAAGCCTTTTACAATATCAATCAATAAATAATCGATTGAGCAGGAGCCCACGATAAGAAATCTTATCGCGGGCTTTGTTCATTGAAGCCTATTTCTTTCAGCTAATCTCCATAATATCGGTCCAAATTCTAAGTCTCGCTTTACGCTTCTCCTCTCATTTCGTTGACCTTTTTCTTTTAACCAGGATATTTAAAAGTTTGTCTAAATGTCTACTATTTTCCACTCGTATGAATCGATCCATTTTGATATGATGACATATGGCATTCTTTACTTTGTGGATATGTATCGGCATCGTCAAGAATGACTCTCATATTTCCTATGGACCATTGAGAAATTTCTATATTATCCGCTAGATTAACAGATTGCTTGACTGTTGATATGGATAGTGATTTGATAAAAACATCTGATAATATTATTGGATCATACGAAGGATTTGAAGCAGAGTTCTTTCAGATTCATGACGGAATCCTTTATACTCTTTCTTTTAAGCTTTTGTTTGTTGTGCTTGAGTGTATTTCTAGCCTGTGTTCGTCTAGACTTACACCAGAATATTCGAGGTGGAAATCAATGAGTCAAACATTATTACAAATGAATACCATTTTCATCAGTATCATCATCGAAGCTTTGCCGTTTGTTGTCATCGGCGTATTTTTGTCAGCGTTGATTCAAATGTTTGTAACAGAGGAAATGATCGCCAAAATGATCCCAGCCAATCGTTTTGCTTCCGCCGCTCTTGGCTCTTGTATTGGATCGTTGTTTCCAGGCTGCGAATGCGGCATCGTTCCCATTACACGACGACTTGTACAAAAAAATGTTCCTCTCCATGCCGCCATTGCTTTTATGTTGAGCGGCCCGATTATAAATCCTATTGTCATATTTTCAACTTTCGTCGCTTTCGGGGACAGTTGGAAAATGGCACTGTATCGATGCAGCTTAGCCATTGGAGTTTCCATAATCGTAAGCATTGCCATTTCTTATTTATTTAATGACCAACAATTAAGAAAGGTGATGGATCATCTTTCTCACAATCACTCACATGGATCTCATAAAATGAGCCTTCGCTCGAAAATAATCGGAACCATCGACCATGCCATTGATGAATTTTTCTCTGTTGGGAAATTTTTAATTTTTGGAGCGCTGATTTCTTCTGCCATGCAAACCTTTTTCAAAACGAGCGCTTTGCTTGAATTCGGTCATTCGAAAGTAACGGCCGTTTTGGTCATGATGGCGCTGGCTTTTATCCTGTCGATTTGTTCAGAAGCCGATGCATTTATCGCCTCTTCTTTTTCCGGGCTTTTCGGAACAGGTCCGATTATTGCTTTTTTAGTGTTTGGAGCGATGGTGGATATCAAAAATTTATTCATGATGCTTGACGCTTTTCAAAAACGGTTTGTGTTTACACTTGTTTCACTGATTGCTGTATGTGTTTTTGTCGGAGCATTAATCATTTAGCTAAGTGACTTCTTTCATAACAATCCTGTTGCTTCAATCAAATGCAGAACCTTTTTAAACAGTCGACAGAGGAGACTTTGTATAGGAGGTGTTTATCATGCTCAGGATTATCATTTTATTCGGCTTCACGTATTTTTTTATGATGCTGCACGCCAAAGGAGATATCAGCAAATATATTAATATGAAATATTCGTATCTTTCCTTCAGCATGATCTTTTTGATGGGCTTTTTAACGTTGTATCAATTGATTCAATGGGCAAGAGGCGATAAACGTAAAGATCACAATCACGATCACGACCATGGCCACGATCATTCCCATGACGAAGATACGATTTTGAAAAAAGTATTCACTTATACTATGATGCTGATTCCTATCATAACGGGCATTTTTTTGCCGGCAGCAACATTGGACTCCACAATCGTAAAAGCGAAAGGTTTTCACTTTTCTTTTATCGACAACGATACCGATCAATATGCCAACCATCAAATTTTGCGTCCAGATGCCAGCCCTTATTACGACAAAATTGCCTATAATCAAATGGACAAAAATGATTTGAAAAAATATGGATCCGAAAACCGGATCGTTCTGGACGATAAACATTATTTTCGAGCGTTGGAATCCATTTATAACCACCCGGGCAATTTTATTGACAAAAAAGTTGTTTTAAAAGGATTCGCATATCGAACAGATGACATTGAAAATAATCAATTATTTGTTCTCCGCTTCGGGATTATCCATTGCATAGCCGATGCCGGAGTATATGGAATGCTTGTCGAGTTTCCAAAAGACGTGAAGTCCCAAATACACAAAGATGAATGGCTGCAAGTAGAAGGAACGCTGGAAACCACTTATTATCAGCCATTTAAAGAAAATATTCCTTATTTAAAAGTAACCAAATGGGAAGAAATACCAAAACCAAAAGATCCTTATGTGTATAGGCAATATTAATCTCACGACATCCGTAGATATTTCCTGTGATAGTATCGGCCGCCGATGCCCGAAAAGAACCCCGTTCCAAATTCGGAACGGGGTTCTTGCATCTAAAGGATTGAAATTTTACAACGCGCCTTTTTGTTTTCTCTTCGTAATTCCATACGCAATGGCCAGAAGAATAAACCATACCGGGGTGACAAACAAAGCTACCCGCGTATCATCGGCCAGTCCGAGCACGACAAGAATAAATACAAAGAAGGCTAGCACAATCCAGTTTGAAACAGGAGCAAACGGCATTTTAAATGAAATTTTCTCAGCCTCTTCCGGTTTTAATTTCCGGAATCGCAAATGAGCGATTAATATAACGCCCCATACCCATATAAAGCAAATGGTTGAAATGCTCGTCACCAACGTGAACACTTGATCCGGCAGCCAATAGTTTAATAAAACACCGATCAAAAGCACAAGCGTTGAAGTGATAAGAGCAGGTGCAGGAACGCTTTGATCATTCAGCTCTTTCAGCTTCTTCGGCGCTTTTCCTTCGTTTGCCAGCGTATAAAGCATTCGGCTAGTGCTAAAAATACCACTGTTGCAGGAAGAAGCTGCTGAAGTCAGCACGACAAAATTAATAATACCTGCAGCAGCAGGAATGCCAATGAGCGAGAACACTTTGACAAATGGACTGCTGTTCGGATCGACCCCATTCCACGGATAAATCGACATAATGACAAGTAAAGCGCCGATGTAAAAAATCAAAATGCGAATGGGTATATTGTTAATCGCTTTTGGCAAAGTAACTTCCGGGTTTTCCGCTTCACCGGCTGTCACCCCCACAAGTTCAATTCCAACATAGGCGAACACGACCATTTGGAAAGCCAGCAGAAATCCGGAAACTCCATTCGGAAAAATCCCGCCGTGGCTCCAAAGATTAGAAAACGTAGCATGGGTGCCGTGGCTTTTATATCCGGTAAAAACCAAAATCAATCCAATGACTATTAAGGCTACAATCGTCACAACCTTAATAATCGCAAACCAAAATTCCATCTCTCCGAACGCTTTTACTGTTGCCATATTGATTGCAAACAATACAAGAACACATATAAGCGCAGGGATCCATTGAGGCAAGTCGGGGAACCAGAATTTCACATACAAACCTACGGCTGTGATTTCGGCTATTCCGGTCACAATCCAACAAAACCAATAGGTCCAACCTGTAATAAAACCTGCCCACGGTCCGATAAACGTTTCAGCAAAATCCGTAAACGAACCTGTCGTCGGCCGATAAAGAAGCAATTCTCCCAAGGCGCGCATCATGAAAAAGAGCATAATCCCCGTAATCAAATAAACGAGCATAATAGAAGGCCCGGCAAAATGGATCGATTTCCCCGAACCCAAGAACAGCCCTACGCCGATTGCCCCCCCAATAGCAATTAGCTGAATATGCCGGTTCTTTAAACCACGCTGCAAAGATCTGTTATCTGACATTTGTTTCATCCTTTCTTTTCATACGCACTGCTTCCGTGTAATGGAAAGTTTTGTTTTTCCTGTTCCTTAAAGAACGTTTTTCGCCTCAGCTACACTGCCGATTGGACAGAATGGCAAGAGAAAAAGCGATATGCAAATAAGGGGGCTTGTCCGCCGAAAAATTATTTTCAGCAAACAAAAAAAGAGTTTTAGGAAGACTTTCCTGTTTCACACTCTTCCTTCACTCCACCACTCATGCTATTTCTTACTATTATACAATAAAATTCAACAAAACCAGAATCATTTTAAAAAGAATCTGAAAATTCCTTAAATATAAAACATAAATATCCGGTGAAAGCCCCTCTACTTGCCCTTTCTCGATCTTTGAAATGAAAACACCTATGTTATCGAAAGATTTTCCCAACTATTTCCATAATCCATCATTTTCAACATATCCTCCTTTTGTTTTATTTTAATTATTAGAATTTTTTATTTTTTCTTTATTGTATTACATGTCACAAAATCTTACAAGTTTTTCATTCCTTATCAATGGCTTTAGCCGCTGAGCATCTTTTGATCTGTCTCAAAAACGGCGCTATCGGCAAACAGCACGTTTTTCCTTCCTCTTATTTTATTTTGGGAAAATTGGAAAAGCACCAATGCTTCATCGAAAGAATATTTCTTTCGATGTTACAAAACCTATATATGATATTCCTCGTTGAATATCGCCTATCCTTTCAAAGAGGTGATAAGATGAGTTATAAAGATCAGCTTGATCCACACTCAGAACTTTTTCACCACAATTGGACAAGACCGAAACGCTCCAAATCACAAGTGAATGGGCATACCGAAATGTCAAAGACCAATTTTATTTTAAGAAGAAACGCGAAAGCACACCGCTGGTAAAAACTTGAATTCACCAGGCTGGTCCACCGGTATAACAGTGGGACCAGCCTGAAGTTTAACAAAGGATTCGGTACGGTGTCGCTATTGATTCTTCTATCACAAACGGGCTAAAAAGTGGGAACGATCAATCCTTTTTCTTTTTTGTCTCGGTAAAGGCGCCATTCTCTTTTCTTCCTTTATCGAATTCTAGACGGTCTCGATTTTAATTCCTTCTGCTTGAAATATTTCATGAATACGTTTGGCAAATAAAAGAGCAGTCCTTCCGTCTCCATGGAGGCAAATCGTATCTGCTTGAATACTGATTTCATGATGATCGGCTGTGACCACTTTTTGTTCTTTTACCATTTTCACAACTTGTCGGATGGCGGCTTCTTCACTCGTAATCAAAGCATTCGGCATGTTTCTCGGCGTTAATGTTCCATCCTTTTGATAAGTGCGATCAGCAAACACTTCATGCGCGACTTTTAGACCGATCGCTTCACCTGCTTTCGTCAATTCACTGTTTGAAAGTCCATACAGTACGATTTCAGGATCGATTCGGTAAACGGCCAAGGCAATAGCATCCGCCAGTTCTTTATGGACGGCGGCCATATTATAGAGCGCACCATGCGGTTTCACATGATGGAGTTTTCCACCATTCGCTTGAACGAATCCTTGCAATGCACCCACTTGATAGACAACCAGCTGATAAGCCTCTTCAGGGGTAATCTGGATATTTCTTCGGCCGAAGCCGTGTAAATCCAATAAACCGGGATGGGCGCCAATACTTACGTCGTGCTCTAATGCCAGCTTTACGGTTTGATCCATGATGTTCGGATCGCCCGCATGAAAACCGCAGGCAATGTTGGCCGAGGAGATATAAGCCATCATTTCTTTGTCATTGCCAAGAGTATACCGACCAAAACTTTCTCCCATATCACAATTGAGATCCACTTTAAACATAGGCAACATCCCTCCATTTTAATTTGACAGCCGCTTTTAAATACGCAAGCTCTCGATGGACTTGGATCAGTATTTGCTGCGCTTCTTTCAAGCTAATTTGCTGAAATTGAATCGTATCTCCCGGCCGCATTTGACTCAGTTTCGGCAAATCCGCTTGAATCACCTGGCCAATCTTTGGATAGCCGCCCGTTGGTTGTCTGTCGGCCATCAAGATAATGGGCTGACCGTTCGGAGGCACTTGTATGGAGCCAAACGTTGCTCCCTCTGTGATTAATTCCTTGCTTTTCTTCAAACTTAAGGAAGGTCCTTCTAAACGATATCCCATTCGATCCGACTGAGGAGTAATTTGAAACTTCTCGTTTTGAAATCGGGAAATCGCTTCTTCCGTAAACCAATTATATTGTCGGCCTTTCACAAATCGAATCGTATGGTCTTCCGTTCCTATATAATGGCGATAGCTGTTTCCAATCACCCAAGAAACAGGAAGAATCCGGCTAGGCTGTCGAATCGGGATCCTGTCTCCGGACTCGAGTTTTCTCCCATGAAACCCGCCAATTTTTGCACTTAAATGAGTGCTTTTGCTGTTTAAAACAGGGGGAAGATCAAATCCCCCTTTTACGGCTAAATAGCAGCGGCTTCCTTTCACCGCCGCATGGAACCGAAGAACATCTCCTTTTTTCACAGAGATCGGTTTACCGTGTGCAATCGCCTCTCCATTTTTTTCAGGCAACATATCCGCACCAAATAAACTGATCACCATATCTTCCTCAAACAGCAATGTCGGTCCGACGAAATTCATTTCTAATACCGCTTCGTTTTCAGGATTCCCTACCGTGATATTCGCTATTTTCATGGCAAAAGCATCCATGGCGCCGCTTACAATAAAACCGTAGGACTGGTATCCGAATCGCCCCAAATCCTGAACAACCGTTAACATTCCTCCTTTTGTGACGTGAATTCCCATGTTTGATCCTCCCAATTTTCATAAACGTCTTTTGTAATCGGAATAAATCGAATCTCATCACCCGGAAGCAAAAAGGTGGGCGGATTTCGATCAGGATGAAATAAAGAAATTGGAGTTCTGCCTATTATCTGCCAGCCTCCAGGTGTTTCTATCGGATAAATCCCTGTTTGATATCCGGCAATTCCAACAGAACCTGCCGGAACTTTCAGTCGGGGTGATTTTTTTCTTGGAGTCGCGATGGATGGATCCATTCCTCCCAAAAAAGGAAACCCTGGGGCAAAGCCAAGAAAATAAACGTGATAGCTGGCGGATGAATGAATTTCAATCACTTTTTCGACTGATAAGCCGTTTGATTTGGCCACTTCTTCTAAATCAAGACCAAATTCTTCATCATAACAAACGGGAATGCACACTTTTCTTTCCGGAATCTTATACTGGATCCCATGATTCATTCGCTCCTTCAATTGTTGGCAAACCTGTTCATACGGATCATTCCCGCCCACTTCAACCGGATTGTAAAAAACCGTTAAAGTTGTATATGCAGGAACGGCCTCTAAAAATCCATGAAACGGCTTCTCATTTATGGCGTTTGCCAGATTCAAAATTTTTCGGTTTTTCTCTAATGAGATTCCTTCTCCGAAATCAATCGTCACGGCGGAATCTCCAAGTGGAGTAAAAACTGCATCCATCATCGTTGCACCCTTCTTTTGTAAAATAAGAATTTGACATGATCTTTATCTTGCACTGATGAACCAATATATAGACAGGGGCGCAGATTACTCTGATTTTTCATAGCTTGTATCACATTAACCCCCCTGATCAGCTTGAATATTGTCCTATCCTATTTCATTATACTAAATAAAAATTATTTCTAAATATCTTTAAAATAACAATAGGCATATTTATTCGATAATTCTGTTTATTAAAAAATTTACAGCAAGCATTCCCCTTTTCCCCAAGGCAAAAATGATTCAAAATAAAGCCAAATCCCCGCCTTTCTATTTTCCATTTTGTAAAATAGGCAGCTGCCACTCTGCATTAGGTTTGGGCTTCACTTCCGAAATCACGATACGGGAAACGGTTTTAGCAAAAGTACATACCTCATTAATAAAATCCTCTATTTCCTTTAAACTCACGACAGACAGCTTGACCATATAACAAGATTCCCCGGTAATTCGATAACAAAACACCATCCGAGAATGACTCTCTATATATTGCTGAAAACGTTGATACTCGCCATTTTTAATCGATACTTCCATCAAACAATCGATCGCAAACCCTAATTTTTTTCGGTTAATGGAAACCGTATATCCTTCAATGACACCTTGATCTTCCAAGCGTCTTACCCGCTCTGCTACGGACGGAGGGGAAAGGTTTATTTTTTTGCCTAGTTCTCTCATCGACAACCGTGCATTTTTCTTCAATTCCTGCAAAATTCGTATATCGATTTCATCTATTTTCATTTACAAACCATCCTTTTAAAATTCATTTCATATAAAACATATTATTTTTATTTTCATTATATTTGAAATGGTAATTAAATATCCACATTTTATAATAAAAGAAAAGGAGTGAGAATATGGAAGCTAGAATTTCATTTTCAAAAAATGGGGAAACCCCCTTTCAACAGCTGTTAGGACACAATAAGGAAATATTAGAAAAATGGAACGCACTAAGCAATGTGCTTTCGGAAGATTCATTACTTTCAGGTGATTTAAAGGAACAAATCAGAAGATCATTGGCGCAGCAAAACCAATGCGAATATTGCAAAGCGAAAGGAAAGCCCGATTTATCAAAGTTGGATGAATCTACAAGTCTTGCTGCCGCTTTCGCGGAAGTCATTTTGAAAACGAACGGTTCGCCCGGAAATTCTACTGTTCAATTGTTGAAAATTACCTTTACGGAGCAACAAATCAGTGAACTATGCGCATACATTTGCTTTACGATCGCTTCTCAATGGTTTGGAGCTGCTCTAGGATTAAAACCGTAATCAGCCAAATGGATCAACAACTGCTATTTTGTTTGACAGATAACAAAATAGCAGTCGATCCTCTTTCAATCATTCGCTGATAGACCCCGCCATAAAATAGTGAAAACCTTTCACTGACATGATGTTTCCACGATTTGTTTTATCTTTCCTGACTTCTCAAATCCCTAAACCAATTGGTCTTTCGTTTAATAATCAACCATCGAGAAAATCGAATGATACTATATTTCCAAAATCTCCAATTAATTAAATATTGTGTATTACATATAAAAATTTAAATTTTCAAACAAAAAGAATTCATATTATTTCGTGGTATAATCAACAAAAACCGTCATCAAAATACATTTGTCCTTGTGTGGTGAACATCGTGGAAAATACTCAATTAAAAAGAAATATCGGTTTTGTGGTTGCAACGTCTATCGTGATCGGAACAGTTATTGGTTCAGGAATTTTTATGAAGCCGGGAATTGTCCTTGCCTCTTCCGGCGGATCTACAATGGCGCTTTGGGCTTGGATCATCGGCGGTATCATTACGTTGGCAAGTGGATTAACGATTGCGGAAGTCAGTGTAAAAATTCCTAAGACCGGCGGCTTGTACGCTTATTTGGAAGAAGTGTACGGAAAGTTTTGGGGATTTTTATGCGGTTGGATGCAAACCATTATCTATGGGCCGGCGGTTATTGGAGCCCTCGGATTATATTTCGGTTCACTCGTGGCAGATCTGGTCGGCTTGTCGGAAACCGGCAAACTTTTCGTCAGCGTTTCTTCCGTTCTATTTTTATTTATCCTTAATGTAATAGGAACGAATTTAGGCGGCTTCATTCAAAGTCTCCTCACAGTGGCCAAGCTAGTTCCTATCGCCATGATTGCCGTTTTTGGAATTTGGCATGGAGATAGTCATATTACAGGAATGAGCAGCGGAAACAGCCAATCGATCAGTATGGGGGCCGCCGTTTTAGCTACCCTTTGGGCGTATGACGGCTGGATGAATGTCGGTTTTATGGCCGGTGAAATGAAAAATCCGTCCAAAACGCTTCCGAAAGCGATTATTACGGGAATCGCCGTCGTGATGATAGCTTATCTTTCAGTGAATGTCGCTCTCCTTCACGTTCTCCCGGCAAGCAAGATCGTTGAGTTAGGGCCGAACGCTGCCCATACTGCCGCTTCGATTTTGTTTGGAGATATCGGCGGTAAATTAATTGCGATTGGAATATTGATTTCCATTTTTGGCTGTCTGAACGGAAAGATCATGACTTTTCCACGCATCCCTTTTGCTATGGCAGAAGATCGATTATTTCCTGGCGCAAAATGGTTGTCCAAAGTCCATCCTAAATTCCAAACTCCTTTATATGCCTCCTTGTTTGAAACAGTCTTAGCCATCTTATTTATGCTGGTGGGTAATCCTGACAGGCTGTCCGATATCGCTATATTCGTTGTCTTCTTGTTTTACGGATTAGCTTTTTATGCGGTTTTTCTGATTCAGAAAAAAGAAGACGGACAACAAAACAGCTTGTATAAAGTGCCATTATATCCGCTGACGCCTATCGTGGCGATCGTTGGAACTCTTTATATTGTCGGCAGTACATTAGTCGACAAACCGATAGATTCTTTCTTGTCCATTCTCGTCGCTTTAGCGGGAGTTCCGCTTTATAAATATTTAACAAGACGCATGCAGCCATAAACATTTTTTCATGGCTTGCATGATAAGGGTCTGCTCTCTATTTCCATAAAAAGGAATCTAGGAGTAGACCCTTTACTTTTGTAAGCAATGCTTATTTCGCCCAAAAAGGCTTCGATTGAACAGAAAAACGCCATGGGAGATTTAATTTGCCTCTGGAACGCTTATGCCTTTCAAACCAAAAGAAGTTCGGTGGCGCAAAAATTATTTTCAGGAAGAGCGTTCACATGCAACCGAAATCTGCTTCCTTCAATTTGAAAAGCCATAAAAAGATGTCATTTTATGCTGAAAAATATTTTGACAGCGATCCATTTTTTTCATTGAAAAGAAGGAATCATGACAAATCATGTAGAATTCAAAGAATAAAATTCCTGTATTTTCCTAACGTTGATTTAGGAAAATAGATGGGCCTTTTTAGGAGTGTTACTTCATATATGAACAATTTAATCCAAAAATGGCTGAAAAAAAAGGACTCTCACATTCCTGTCGAGGTCGAAAAAGATCCTAAAGAATCAAATGACGAAGTATCCAAGAAATCAGAAGACGATCATGCAACGATTGGACGTATGGCAGCTTTTTTTGCTCATGAAATACGCAATCCACTGACATCGATTATTGGTTTTGCCCAGTTTTTAGAAGAAAATCCAATCATCAAGTCAGACCCGTATACCGTACACTATACATCGATCATTAAAGAAGAAGCGCTGCGAATGGAGTCTCTTATTCAAGAGCTTCTTAGCCTGTCAAAGTCTTATTTGCACCAAGACAATCTTTCCATTATTGATGTCAAACATAGCATTGAAAAAATAGTCCATATTTTTTCCTTGCAAACTGCTCCTTCGAATATCCAGTTCCATTCTCATTTAGCGGATGAAACGTATATAACCGGAAATGCCAGCCGATTTGAGAGAGCGCTGATCAATTTGATCCAAAATGCAGTGGAAGCAATACAAGAAAACGGCACCATCGAGATTATCACCAAAAAAGAAAACAAATTCGTGATGATCTTCATCATTGACAGCGGTCCGGGAATTTCGCCCGAACATCTCGAACAAATTTTTTATCCATTTTACACAACAAAGGATGAAGGAACCGGCATCGGATTGCCAATCTGCAAAACGATTATTGAAACGCTGAATGGAACTTTGGATATCCAAAATCATCCGACGAAAGGGGCCCAAGTCACAGTCAAAATTCCACAAAGCCAGCAAATATATCACAAAAGTTAAAATTATTATTCTAATATTCTTGCGGTTAGGAGCCATCGCGATGGATTACTTATTCACATTTGTTATCTCATTATTTGAATGGATTGCTCTTTTGACGTTCCCCGTTGTGTTTTTAGGGTATCCTTATCGCATTTATATAAAACCGATTCTTTTTCTATCCGTCATTATGAGCGTCGCATCACTTTTATTAAGATTCACACCTTTAGCGACCGTTTTTGTTATCGCCGTTCAAATTTTATTATTGCTTTGCTTGGTGAAATGGTTGTATAAAGTAAACTCGCTTGAAACGATTGTCATTTCAAGCATCGGATACGGGTTTTATTCCTTCATTCAACTATTAATAACGGAAGTGGTAAAATCCATATCTACTGTTAACTACTTTAAAATATTATTTTCATTCTCTGATTTGCCGTTTCTGCTTCGAACGATTACATTTTTATTCGTCATGGCTATTAGCTATCTATTAAAAAGATATCAGTATCATTTGACTGACTTTCGTCACTTTTTAAAAACACACAATCAAAACCATCAGTTTAGGGCGATCGTTATCATTAATTCCCTGCTGACATTTCTATTTATTTGCCTGTCTGTTTTTGCCATGTTGACAGAACAAATGAATTCTAAATTTTCGTTTGTGCTGTATTGTGTGATTATTTTGTTTATTATTTTATCCATTTATTTGATTTTGCACACTCAATTTCAAGTGAAGCATATCATAGAGGCCAAAAAATTTTATTTGGACCAAGAAGAACAAACCGCCATTATTGTTGAAAAATTAAAAACGGATTATGAAGACCATTTCCATGCCATCTTAAAACTTTGTGAGAGAGAATCTTCTACGCTTCTTATTAAAGAATATTTGGAAAACAATCGGCTGATTCGAAAAAAAGCCGCTTCTTGGCTTGTTGAGTCTGATTTTCGCGCCGGTTTAGAGAACTTAGATGAATTACTCTATGCGTTTCTAGTAAATAAACGAAAACTAGCTGAACTGTTGGAAGTTGCCGTTGTCGCAACGGCCGAAATTCATGGAAATGTGGCTGCAACATTAAAGCAAGTCCGCTATCTGAGCATGATCATGGACGATTTAATTCTAACCTTGTACCAGTCTCCTTCCAGCGTAGAAAAAAAAATCTATTTTCATGTTCACATAGGAACACAAGATATTACCTATTCGATATCCAGCCAACTTGTACTGGATCACCTTCAGACAAACTTGAAATTATTTGATGCTCTTCAACACTTTAAGCAAGATCAAGCGGAGGTTGAAACCGAGCTAAAACCAGTCCGGCTATCCATCCGCTGCCCGTCATTATAAAGGAGGAAGTCGTATGTTTGAAAAATGGGCAGTTGCATTGGCAGACCAAATCAAAAAAATAAATCCTGAAGAAACAGAACCTCATGACGTACTCGTATTCGGGTTTACGATTCTATTCAATCTTCTTTTTACGTTTCTTCTTTTGCTGATTGTTGGCTGGATCATCGGAGTGCCGCTGTTGACTGTTGAAGTGACGTTGTCTTTTATGATTCTTCGGATATTGACGGGCGGCGCCCATTTAGATCGCTCTATCGCCTGTTCGATTACAAGCTCGCTTCTTGTTCTGACGTTCGTTTGGCTCCCTGTATCGCCTATTTTACTTTTTTGCTACTTTGTTGTCAGTCTCTTGTTGATCGCAAGATTTGCTCCTTACTATGAACCGCATCAAATCAAACATTCAAAGCAGTGGGAACAAAAAAAGAAACGTGCTGCCATATTGTGGGTTATCTTTACCTTTGTCATCTACTATATTTTTTCCGCGCCCGGTTTCGTGTTCGGCGCATTGCTGCAAGCCCTTTTGCTGACACCGGCAGGCATCAAGTTTATCCATAAATTAAACAATTTCACCATGAAAGGAGGTGAGTATTGTGAAAAAAGCAGCTAAAGTTCTATCTAACACTACCCGCGTAATGGCAAAAGTGTTTGTTCAAGCTTCCAGCCCGCTTGCACATGCACCTAAGATCCCCGAAAGCCTGAAGAAAGCAAAATAATTGCTTATTCTGAAAGATGGACATCATCTCTTTAGAAGGCATCCCGCTACACTTCCGGGACGCCTTCATTATTTTTCCCTCATTCCCTTTTTCAACAACACAATATTTCACTACCTTCTTCCACCTTATCGTCCAGAAACTTTGAAACGACTATTGACAACCTTTCAATATGGATTTAAGATTTTGATAAAGAAAAAGATTTTTTATTATTTTTAAATTTTTTCATTGCGATCGCAAAACAATGATCATAAACAAATAAGAGCCACTAGGGGTGCCGATAGTGATCGGCTGAGATTAAAGTGATACTTTAAAACCCTTCGAACCTGATCTGGTTGATACCAGCGTAGGAAAGTGGAGTATAATTTCATTATACTTGAGAGCATTTAGCCCACTTTCCAACATAGGAAAGTGGGTTTTTTACTGCACAGAATTGGTTAAAAAGTTTTCCCATTCAACTTTCATCAAGGAGAAAATGGCGATGAAAAAAGCGCTGCACGTCATTTCCACAGGAAAACAGAGTTTTGAAGATTGGCTTTCGATCACCGTGCGAATTCAACCATGGGTGGATTTTATTCATATTCGAGAGCGTAGTTGGAGTACAGAGATGATCAAAAAAGGAGTTGCAGATTTAGAAAAACATGGAGTTCCGTTAACGAAAATCATTCTGAACAGTCAACCGGATTTAGCTTTACAGCTTGGTGTTCCTGGTGTGCACTTTCCGGAAAAGTCTCACGAGGAAAGAGATCATGGTCGTTTCTTAACAAAGGGGTATTCCGTACATAGCGTCGAATCAGCCATGGATAAACAAAAGAGAGGCGCTCAATACCTCATTTTTGGACATATTTATCCCACTAAAAGCAAACCAGGTCTCCCTCCGAGAGGATTAGCTGCTTTGAAAGCCGTTTCTTCAGCAGTCCAAATCCCCGTTATCGCCATTGGCGGCATTACTCCTCAACGCGTTCACGAGTGTCTGGCAGCAGGAGCGTCGGGAGTGGCGGTTCTTTCCGGAGTGTATGAAGCCGAGTTTCCTGAACAAGCGGCTAAAGCTTACAAACAATCATTATGGGAGGGGCGTCACCATGCAGAAATATGATGTCATTATTATAGGCGGCGGCATCAATGGCGGATCGATCGCCTATCAGTTGTCAAAGCGAAACTATCGCGTTGCTGTACTGGAAAAAGAACGAATTGCTTCTGAAGCATCAAGCGCGGCAGCCGGAATGCTGGGAGCACAAGTAGAACCGAGAATAGACGGAGCCTTTTTTGATTTCGCCCGCAAAAGCCGCGATTATTTTGATCAATTAGTTCCTGAGATTGAACAAGTTTCCGACCAGCCTGTTGAGTTTCTTAAAAATGGTATGTTACGGATCGCATTTAGCGAGAAAGAAGCAAACATGTTGAAAGAAAGAATTGCATGGCATCGTGAACAAGGCGAGCCGGCAGAATGGCTTTCAGCCGATCAAGTATATCAAATGGAACCAGAATTGAAAGCTGAAATAGTCGGTGCCGCTTCTTTTCCAAAGGATGGACAAGTCATGCCAGCTCAGCTCACAAAAGCTTTTTTCAAAGGAGCTTCCAATTTAGGAGCAGATATTTATGAATTTACATGGGTCAAAGAATTATTGGAACAAAACGGAAAAATAACAGGAGTAGAAACAACTTCCGGCTGTTTTTATGCCGAACATATCGTGATCGCAGCGGGTGCCTTTACTCCCCATCTCTCCCTTCCAGACGGAGTTTCGTTGCCGATGTTTACTCCAGTTAAAGGAGAGATCCTTGCTGTCAGACCGGAAAAACCGATTATCACATCGACTATTTATTCATCAACTGTTTACATCGTCCCAAAAGCCAATGGAGAAATATTTATTGGTGCAACGGAACGTGCAGGTACCTACGATAAGAAAGTCTCATTTGAAGCCATTCGTCGATTGTCAGATGAAGCGTGCCGCATCGTACCAGCACTCCATTCTGCAGAATGGTTAAGAGCTTGGGCAGGAGTCCGTCCGCAAACGATAGACGGTCTTCCCTATCTGGGACCCCATCCTGACTTCAAAGGACTGTGGCTGGCAGCCGGACATTTCCGCAACGGCATATTGTTGTCAGCGTTAACCGGTGTCTGGATGGCGGATCAAATAGAGGGGAAAGCGGACCAACTAGAGTGGAAAGACGCCTTTGATCCCGGACGCCATTCACAAAAAGGAGTGATTCCATGATCGTAACGATCAACGGTGTAAAAAAAGAAATACCGGAAAATATCCGTACAGTCGAGCGTTTATTAGAGCATTTGCAAGTTCAAGACAAAAAACTGGTAGTCGAAATGAACGGTGAGATTTTGAACAAAGATCAGCACGGCCAATTTCGATTGAAATCAGGAGATGTATTAGAAATCGTTCATTTTGTCGGAGGAGGATAACATCATGTTGAAAATTGGGTCCTACACTTTTCATTCTCGCTTATTTTTAGGAACCGGAAAATTCCCAAGTGCAGACATTCAAAAAGAAGCCATTCAAAAATCCGAGACGGAAGTATTAACGTTTGCCGTAAGAAGAATGAATATTTTTGATCCTGAACAGCCTAATTTTTTGGAAAATATCGACCTTTCCAAGTTTACGCTTCTGCCCAACACCGCCGGTGCCAAAACGGCGGAAGAAGCCGTTCGGATTGCAAAACTCGCTAAAGCAGCCGGAATGTGCGATATGATTAAAGTAGAAGTGATCGGCTGTGATAAAACACTGCTTCCCGATCCAGTCGAAACGTTGAAAGCGACAGAAAAATTGCTGGAAGAAGGCTTTACGGTTCTTCCCTACACGTCCGATGATGTGGTGCTGGCCAAACGCCTCCAAGAATTAGGAGCCCACGCTATTATGCCGGGGGCATCGCCAATCGGTACTGGATTAGGAATTATCAATCCTTTCAATCTATCTCATATTATAGAGCAAGCTACTGTGCCGGTGATTGTAGATGCTGGAATTGGCAGCCCGAAAGATGTGGCTTACGCGATGGAACTGGGAGCCGATGCCGTCTTATTAAACTCTGCCGTTTCCGGAGCAAAAGATCCTGTCAAAATGGCCGAAGCAATGAAATATGCCGTAATCGCCGGAAGGCTTGGTTTTGAGGCTGGCCGAATCAGCAAAAAGTACTATGCTGAAGCCAGCAGTCCAATGGAAGGATTGATCCGGTTGTGAGCGACATGCGCTATTCCCGTCAGATTCTCTTCCAAGGAATCGGCCAAGAAGGACAAAAACGTATTCAAAACAGCCATGCTGCGATTATCGGCATGGGGGCTTTGGGCAGCGCCAGCGCAGAAATGTTAGTTCGAGCCGGAGTCGGCAAGCTGACAATCGTAGACCGAGACTACGTTGAGCTAAGCAACCTCCATCGCCAGCAGCTCTACACTGAAAAAGATGCAGAAGAAAATTTGCCGAAAGTAATGGCAGCCAAAAAACGATTAGAGGCTATCAATCGCGATGTAGTCATTGATGCGAAGCTCGAAGAAGCCAATCCAAACACATTAGAATCGCTTTTGCCCGTGGATGTCATCATCGACGGGCTCGACAACTTCGAGACTCGCATGATGATCAATGACTTTGCACAAAAACATCAGATCCCATGGGTTTACGGCGCTTGTGTCGCCTCTTACGGCGTATCGCTTTCCATTCTTCCCGGTGAAACGCCTTGTCTTCATTGTTTGATGGAAGAAATACCGTTAAACGGAGAAAATTGTGATACTGTTGGAATTATTTCACCTGCAGTCCAAATGGTCAGCACTTATCAAGTCGCGGAAGCGCTAAAAATTTTGTCCGGACAGAAACAGCATGTGCGGAAAACACTCATCTCCTTTGATCTTTGGAAAAATGAATTTTCGCAAATCAACGTTCGTTCACTGAAAAAAGCAGAATGCCCGTCTTGCGGAATTCGTCCCAGCTACCCGTTTTTAAAATATGAAAACTGGGGAAAAGCGGAAGTACTGTGCGGCCGCGACGCTGTTCAAATCCGGCCCGGACAACGGCATAAAATCAACTTGCCGGCATTGAAGGAAAGATTTGAAATCGTAAACGAAAACCCTTATTTAATTGTTCTACAGTTGGAAGGAAAAAGAGTCGTTCTATTTCGAGACGGCAGGGCCATCATCCATGGTGAATCCGACCAAAAACACGCTAGGTCGCTTTACCAAAAATATATCGGAGGATAGGTCTCGTTCATCCTGAAAAAATAGATATCTATTTCTTTTTCGGCAAAAGCGTCAAATATGAAACTAACAGGTTTATCTTTTGTCGGAGATGGGGCTATCCCCCATCGATCATGATCGAAGGACTTGCCAAAAAGCCGAGTGCACCGAAAACTAAAAAAAGAACGGTGATTCCACCAAGTGCTGTAGTTCTCCGCTATTCGGTGCCTTTTTGGCTTTTCCTCTTTTAATTTTGCATGGAGGTCGTGCGAGGTTATCACGATGGCGATTTTTCATGAGAATAGAGACCTTCTTTTAAATAGTTTTATAGTGAAGATTTATTGGTGACATCCGCGATTATACAGGAGACCCGCAAAGTTTTACTATGCCGACAGCATCGGGCTGCAGCCTGCATTAATATATAGAAAAACATCCTTGCAAAATGTTCTCGCCAACTTTCAAGCAATGAAAATAGTATAAGTAAGGACATGCGTTTCTGTTGCCTTCTTATTCTTTTTCATTTAATATAGGAATACAAGCTGCGTTGTACGTAATGTTAATAAAGTTTTAACCTTTAAGCTGAAAAAGGGAGTTTTATATCGAAACCGGAATGTCAGGCCTTTGTCTTTAGACAAGAAGGAAGACAGGAACGTTTTTGCGAGCACCCACTTGGAGGAGTGTGGTTTAAAACTTTCTTAATTAGAATTACGGCAAAAGCGGCTTTTCAGCAAAAGAAACAAAAACAGTTCCCATCCGGAGCTGTTTTTTCTTTTGCATGGATGGAATACAAAGAAGAATTGATAAAAGGGCGACCTTATAAGACGCCCTTTTGTTGCGATCATGCGTGTTCTATCGCATATTCAGTCGTTGCCCAAAGAATGCCTTGATACAATATATCCACCATTTGCTTTAAGTCTTCATATGAGGCAGCAAGAGGAGGCATAAAGACGACCACATCCCCAAGCGGCCTTGTAATCATGCCCAATTCTCTCATTTTTAATGTAGCTTGGTATCCAACACGCTTCTCCCATGGATAGGGCTCTTTCGTCTGTTTATTTTGAACAAGCTCAATCCCGCAAATAAGTCCGAGCTGACGAACATCGCCAACATGTTCAAGCAAGGATACTTTTTCTAAAAGTTGAGACACATATTCGCTTTTCTCTTGTACTTGTTGAACAATATTTTCTTTCTCATACAGCTCCAAATTGGCAATGGCAGCGGCACAACCTAGCTGGTTTCCTGTATAAGAGTGTCCATGAAACAGCGTTTTTAACTCTTCATACTCGCCATAAAAGGCTTCATACACTTCTTCAGAGGTTAGTGTAGCGGCCACTGGCAAATATCCTCCTGTCAGTCCTTTCGCCACCGTCATAATATCCGGCTGGACTCCTTCATGCTCGACGGCAAACATTTTTCCCGTACGACCAAATCCTGTCGCCACTTCATCCACAATGAACAAAATGTCAAACTCGCGGCATAAGTTTTCGACTTCTTTCAAATACCCCTTCGGCATTACATTCATGCCGCCTGCTCCTTGAACCATGGATTCCACCGTCATGCCAGCGATTTCATGATGGTGGTTGGAAAATAATTGCCGCAAACTATGTAACGCTTCCTCTTTGGCCGTTTTTTCATCGCCTGACGGATGATGATAAGCGGAAGGAAACGGTGCAACAAAAGCATCAAACAGTAATGATGTATACACTTTATGATAAAGATCAATGGACCCGACGCTCATCGTTCCGACTGTATCGCCATGATAGCCGTTCCCTAACGTTACAAACTTGGTTTTTTCTTTGATTCCTTTGTTTTGCCAATATTGATAAGCCATTTTGACCGCGATTTCCACCGCCTCTGCCCCACTGTCCGAATAAAACACCCTTTTCAACCGCTGCGGTGAAATTTGAATTAATTTTTCCGCCAGAATGATGGAAGGCACATTCGCCGCTCCAAGCAAAGTAGAATGCGCGATTTTATCTAACTGTTCTTTAATGGCTTCATCGAGTTCTTTTTTACGATGACCATGAATGTTAAGCCAAAGCGAAGAATTGCCGTCCAAATAAACATTTCCATAAATATCTTTTAGCCGCACCCCATCTCCGCTTTCAATAATAAGAGGATCGCGTTCATAATCTTTCATTTGAGTAAAAGGCAGCCATAAATACTGTTTGCTTTTACTTAATAGCTGATCCGGCGTCATTTAAAAGCACCCCTTTCAAACGCTTTTCATCCCAATTCGAAATCAATTGATCCCTTACCTCTTCCTCTTTCAAACGCTCGATCAGGTTGTCCATATAAGGCACAGATCCGATCACTGGCACATCCGTTAATTTTTTGACCATTATACGGTTATCTTCTTCAATTTCATGGTCATCCACATTTAATTGGTTAAAAATAATGCCCGCAATCGGAATATTCCGTTTTTTCAATGCCTCTATCGATAAAACGGTATGATTAATCGTTCCAAGCCCGGCTCTTGCCACTAGGATGACAGGATAAGACAATTCTTGCATAAAATCAATCATGCAATATCCTTCATCGGTGATGGGCACATATAAACCGCCCGCTCCTTCAAGAATGAGATGTTCGTATTTCGTTTCTAAAGAAGCGATCTGCTCTTTGATTTCCTGAAGAGGAATATGAACCCCTTCGAGACGGGCAGCCAAATGAGGTGAACTGGCTTTTTTTAATAGAATTCCATAAAACTCATTGTGAGATGTCGGTTTCGTTACCTTTTCATACACTACAGGGTCGGGTGCGTACCATTCCCCATTGCGCTGAATGGCCCCTGTTTGAATGGGCTTAAAAGAAAAAATGGGAATGTTTCTTTTTTGAAAAAAGTGAACAAGTAATGTTGTGATAACGGTTTTTCCTATATCCGTATCCGTTCCTGTTAAAAAAATAGCTGACATCATAATCCCCCTTTATTTGTAAACCTTTTTAAAAAAATGTTAACATATAAAAGGAAAATGCACAATTATTGAAATTTTGAGAATGAGGAGGATTTTCTATGAAACCTAAAGAAATGGTGCTGTGCGGAATGTTTGTTGCTTTAATGGCCGTTGGCGCCAATGTATCGCCTTATCTGACCATCGGCGGCGTTCCGGTCACACTACAACTGATGTTTGCCATTTTAGCTGGAGGAATTCTCGGAAGCCGATTAGGAGCCTTGGCCATGACTGCTTATGTCTTTGTCGGTTTGATGGGCATTCCTGTTTTCGCTGAATTTAAAGGAGGACTTTCAAGCATATTCAGCTCGACTTTCGGCTTTGTGATTTCTTTTATCTTTGTGGCGTATGCCGTGGGCAAATGCTTGCAAAAAGAAAAGCCCTCGAAATGGGCTTACATATGCGCCGGTCTGTCGAGTCTTTTCTTGAACTACATGATTGGCACTAATTTTATGTACTTTGCCCTTATGTTTTGGCTGGATGCACCGAAGGGATTCAGTTATGCTGTGGCATGGTCTTGGATGGCCGCCTACTTGCCTCTTGATCTCATCGTCACCACTTTGTCGCTTGCCCTTGTTCCAAAACTTCGTAAAGCGTTAAAACGGCAGCTGAGTGTGCATCCATCTGCAAAGGCATAAAGCTCTCTCTGAATCAGAAATACTGTAGTGGACTCGCTCAAAGATATATATAGGCAAAGGCCAGTCCTCTCTAGAGGAAGCTGACCTTTGCCGCTTTTACCGTATGATCCCTTGAGTTTCTGATGAAAATCACTCTCAGCCCTTTAACAAAAATTCATTGCCGTCTTCGTCCTTAAATTGGACATAGGTGCCCCATTGCATCTTTTTCGGCTCTCCCAAAAATTCAACGCCGTTTTTCTTCATCGTTTCATATGTTCCCATTATATCTTCACATTCAAATACAATGGAGGCTTTCCTGTTTTCCCAGCCTTCCATCATGGATTTAGGATAAATTACTAAATGAGATTCAGAACCGGCCGGAGCCACTTCCAGCCAAAAAGCATTGGGCCCCATTGGATGCTCTGCCATTACCTCAAATCCGACTTTTTTCGTCCAAAACTCTTTTGCTTTTTGTTGATCTTCCACGTACACTGCGACTGTCGATATTTTTCTTATCATTGCTTTCCTCCCGATTTGTTTTATACTTTGCGTTTGCATTTTATCAAATTTTTTTCGTTAGTGGCTGCTATTTTTTACCTTGTTGTCTAGTTCTATAAACCAAACCTTCTGTTCATCATTGAAGGAATTTTTTATATCGGTCCTAAGTGTCACCTTCCTATTTCTCATTAATACATTAAGGATAAAGCGGTATTTACCTAAAAATGGGTTTTATCTTGGAACAAACAGAAAAAGAAAAGACGTTTGAGGGGGAGAAGGATGGATTTTGAAGAAAAAGCGCAACAATATTTAGTGGAAGTGCAAAGCTGGCTGCAAAACATACGAAATTTTCTTGATGAACAAGAGATGAAAGTTGATCCAAATATGTTGGTTGAGATTGATCGTGTCTATCATGACGTGAAACATCAACTTCAGGAAGAAAACATAAGTGAGCCGGTTGTGTCTGAACTTCAACGTACAGTCCGGCAAATGAACCATCGTGTCGTTCAACTTTTTGAAAGAAATCAAATAAGAATTCGTGAATCTGTGCCGATCGGAAAACACGTGCTTCCGCCATTGCCATATGCATATAATGCCTTGGAACCGTATATTAGCGAAGAAATTATGAGACTTCACCATACAAAACATCATCAAAGCTATGTAGACGGGCTAAATACAGCAGAAGAAAAATTGAGAGAAGCAAGAAGAAGAAATCAGTTCGATTTAATCAAACATTGGGAACGGGAAGCAGCTTTTCACGGATCGGGTCATTATTTGCATACGATCTTTTGGGAAATCATGAATCCTAGAGGTGGTGGAAAACCGAAGGGAGAGCTGCTTGCTCAAATCGAAAAAGATTTCGGCAGTTACGAGTTATTTAAAAAGCATTTTTCAGAAGCAGCCAAAAAAGTCGAAGGAGTGGGATGGGCCATTTTAGTTTGGTCGCCCCGATCGCGAAGACTGGAAATTTTGCAAGCAGAACGGCATCAATTTTTAACTCAATGGGATACCATTCCTCTTCTCGTTCTCGATGTTTGGGAACATGCTTATTATTTACAATATAAAAACGACAGGGGAAAATATGTCGATCAATGGTGGAATGTAGTGTATTGGCCGAATGTGGAAAAAAGATTTGCTGAGGCAAAGAAACTCAAATGGCAGCCTTATTAAAAAAGAAAATGGAGACAATGGCTTTTTTGGAAATAAACGAAAAGAACACCATCTGCAATACAGTGTAGAAAGGACGGTGGTCCTAAAGGAACCGTCTTTTTTCTTTTCCTCTTTTTTCTAATCGAATGGCCAACACGAAAAAATCGGTATCCAGACTTTTTAAAAATTCATTGTGGCATCCTTGCATTCGCTGCGTGTTTCTAAACCCCCCTTTCATCATCTAAAATGAATAAAAACGTCCACGCCGCAAAAACTGAAAATAACTCTTTAAAAGTTGGAGGACCGAACAATGGAATTAAAACGTGTAAAACAAATACTTTCTTCGCCTGCTGATATTAAAGTTTTATATGAAGGAACTTCCGTATGGATTGACGGAGTGGACGAAAACACAAAATTGGCCACCGTCCATGCCAGAAACCCACTATTGGAAGAAAGAACACAAGTACCAATAAAAGATTTAATCGAAGATGACAGGGCCTGACCCCCTTAATACTTTAAAGCATTAAGGGGGTCAGGCCCCCTATGAATATGGTATAATTCAACCATAGTTCTAAGGTGAAAGTTGAGGAATCCCATATGTTGAAAAAACTGTTGAAAATCCTGTCCATTATAGTGGTCTTAATCGTCTTGGGCGGAGGCGGCTATGCCTATTATTTGTATCATTCCGCCAAAGAAGCCGCTGATAAAATGCATCAAAACATTCCTTTCGATAATGGCCGCGATCAGTCGGATAAAACGAAAAAAAGCGAACCTATTTCCATTCTTCTTATGGGAGTGGACGAGCGTAAAAATGACAGAGGCCGCTCCGACACTTTGATTGTCATGACGCTTAATCCGCAAAAAGAGAAAATGCAAATGGTCAGCATTCCTAGGGATACGCGAACAAAAATCGTCGGAAAAGGAACCATGGATAAAATAAATCATGCATACGCATTCGGTGGAACAAAGATGGCAATCAATACCGTTGAACAGTTTACAGGTATCCCTATTGACTATTTTATCCGCATTAATATGGAAGCGCTAAGTGGTTTAGTCGATGCCGTCGGCGGTATTACCGTTGATAATCATCTGGATTGGTACGATGAAGGATATTACAAAAAAGGCTATCATTACAAAAAAGGGAAGATTGAACTTGACGGACCAAAAGCACTAGGTTATGTCAGAATGCGCCATTTGGATCCAAACGGCGATTTCGGCCGAAATCAGCGTGAACGGCAAGTCATAACGGCCATTCTGCACAAAGCTACCAGTATATCCTCTGTGACTCATTATCAAGATATTTTGAATACGCTGGGCAACAACGTAAAAACGAATCTTACTTTTCAGGATATGATGAATATTCGATCCAATTACCGCAACTGTCTATCCAACGTAGAAAATTATGAAATCAAAGGAACAGGCCAAAAGATCAATGGCATTTATTATTTGATTGTTCCTGACGAAGAAAAAGCAAAAGTGACACATATGCTAAAGGAAAATTTACAAAGCCAATAAACGTGTTTGCCACCAGACAGACATCATCTCAAACAACCTGCCCAAGACGAAAAAACAACATTTATCCTTATACATGGAACGAAGAAAGGACATGGCCCTACGGCGATGTCCTTTCTTGAACCTTCAGTTTTCATTATTCACTGTACTATTCTGCGAACATGCAAATGGGTTAATATTTAAAATTAGAAATTACCTCTTTGAGCTCTTCCGCCATAGAAGAAAGCGATTTTGCTGATGCTGAGATTTCTTCCATGGAAGCTAATTGTTCTTCCGTTGAAGACGCTACTTCTTCGGATGTGGCTGCGTTGTTTTGCGCTATATTGGCCAATTCATTGGCCATTGCCGCAACCTCTTGGACTTCGGCGGATATTTTTTGCGCCGTTGAGGAAATATCCTGGATTTTAGGAGCAACCTCTCTCATACTATTTAAAATTCCCTCAAACTTTTCAAAGGCTTCATTGGTGATTTTTAACCCTTCTTCTACATCTTCTGTCGTTTTAGACATAATTTGTACCGTATTGCCTGTATCTTGTTGTATTCCTTGAATTAATTCAAAAATTTGCTTCGCCGACTCTTGCGATTGCTCGGCTAATTTTCGGACTTCTTCCGCTACGACCGCAAAACCTCTACCTTCTTCGCCAGCTCTAGCTGCTTCAATGGCGGCGTTAAGAGCCAGAAGATTTGTCTGGTCTGCGATTCCGGTAATAACATCCAATATTTTTCCAATTTGCTTTGAACGCTCTGCTAAAGATTGGATAGCCTCTTCTGATACTTGGACGGATTCATGAATGGAATTCATTTGATCGACTGTCTTCTGAACAGCCTTTTCTCCTTCTTCCGCCTGCAATGTGGATTGTTTAGAAAGCTCCGCTACATTCATGGAATTTTCGGCGATCTTTGTAATTCCTGATGAGATTATATTTAACGACTGAGCATTTTTATCAATACCGTTTGTCTGCGTCTCCGCATTGCTTGCTACCTCTTGAATAGAAGAAGCGACCTGTTCAGTGACTAAACTTGTTTGTTCAGCGCTCGCTGTTAATTCCTCGGCAGACGAAGCGACTTGTTCCGCACTGAGTTCTATTTTTTGAATTAATGTACGCAGATTTTCTTGCATTTGATTAAAAGCATGGCCTAATTGACCGATCTCGTCGTTTACTTTTATTTCAATTTGTTCAGTGAGGTTGCCTCTGCTGATGGTAATCGCTTTATTTTTTAATATTCTAAGACGGGCAAGAATGGAATAGATGATAAAGTAGACGATTATCGCCCCAAGAACAGAAGAAATGATGATCACGAGCAACGTTTTACGGAAAATAGGCGCAACTGCATCATCCACTTCGGAGATCGACATATTTCCTACTACTTTCCATCCCGTTAACGGATTCGTCGTATAACTGTATAATTTCTCTTTGCCATTCAAAGTATAATGAAATTCCCCTGTATTACTAGCAAATAATTTATCATAAAAGCTGCTGTCTGCTTTTGATCCGGATTTTAGATTAGGATGGGCAACGATCTTCTTATTACGATCGATCAGGAACGCATACCCTTCTTTTCCCACCTTCACTTTTTCCACTAAATCTTTAATCTTGTTTAATCTTATATTGATCGCCACGACGCCAGAACCATCATTGGTTGTTTTGCATATGGTGACCACCGTTTCACCAGTAGAGGCCGTTTTTTCAGGATCCGTCACTACTACTTGCCCTTTATGATTCATAGCTTCCGAATACCAATATCTCTGTCTCGGATCATAGCCGGAAGGCATCTTAAATCTTGGCATTTGAACATATAATCCATTTTTAGTGCCGACAAAAATACTTACTACTTCCGGATGTAAATCTACATATTCTTTAAAAATTCTGCGAAGTTCGGGACTGTCATCGCCTTTATACAGACGAGATGAGACGGTTTTCGAAAAGTAATCGATATCATTTACTTTTGGTTTGATGCTGTTGTCAATAAGTGTGTTCACTAGCTTCACATTTTCATTAGCGCTTGTGAAAATTTGATTTTGAACTTGATCTTTTGCCGAATTGTATGCCAACGATCCTACAACAAGCGAAGGAAGCAGTAAAATAATAGCAAAAGAGATGATGAGTTTTGATTTCAAACCACTGAATAGTCTTATCTTCACTTTTCATACCTCTTTCATTAATAGTTTTTGAGATTCACCCTTTGACAAACTACTTAAAGCAAAACGAGTCTAGCTGTGTGTATCAAAAGATTTTTTAGAACGGGATAAAAGTAGAAACTCCGCCACTTTATTAGGTCTTATTACTCATAAACCCCTTTATATTTATTGTAATTATGTAGTTCTTATAGACCATTTTTCAGTCAAAAAGAAAAACCGATCACTCCGATCTTGAGCCGCGGTTATGACATTCTTCAAAACTATGATCCTTTCCTAATATCAAACGAACCGTTTCACACCTAAAAAAGCGCTTTCCTCGTTTAAATCGTGAACACCACTGCAGCGGACCGATTAAAATGACCTTTGACTCTGAATGCGCTCTCTCCCTTCCTATTGAATTTCTCCTGTTCCCTCTTATGGACACATCTCCATCCATCTTTTTAAAGACACTCTATGACCAAGTTAAAACCAAAAATTACTTCACGCCAAAAAACATTCTCGCACCTTCAGCATCGTTCCGCTACATTCTAATCCTTATACAATATGTACACGCTCAATGTGTGTCCACGTAATCTGTTTCCTTTCCCGTTGCTAAATGACAAACAAAACCACGTCATAATAAAAATTTTCATTAAATAATGAATTCTTAATTTGATTGTATACCCGAACCTAGTATGCAAGTCAAGGTAAATCAGGAAATTGTTTTCAATTTTTTGGTTTCTTTTTCCTTCGGTTAAACATCTTAAAACTTTCACATAAAATGTTTACATCCGCTCAGATACATACTCTTTACTTATACACGTTTCAGCGTGATCGGCAAAATGTCGTTAAGAAGCCAGCCGATGATCATTCAAATCAAATTGCTTCCGTTCTAAACAAATCGCTTCAAAATTGCACCGACGCTGGAAATTGTTGAAGGATCGTTTCAAAGGCGATTAAATAAAAATTTGTTCATAAAATCCATTAGAAGTTTATTACATCCGGATGAATGATACTAAACAAAACGATCGTTCTTTCATTTTTCGAGAAACGACTCCGGAAAAGAAAAGGGACATTGCTCGAAACATCCGTTTTTAGCAATGCCCCTTTCACTATTCCTTTCCTATTTGCTGCTAAATCCCTTTTTATGCCACTTCCATGCGGAGGCGATGATTTCCTCCAAGCCGTATTCCGCTTTCCAACCTAGTTCGTGGTAAATCTTTTCAGAAGAGGCGACGAGTCTAGCCGGGTCACCGGGACGACGATCTGTATATTCAATGACAGCTTTACGCCCGGTGACGCGTTCGCACATATCGATCACTTCTTTTACAGAATAGCCTTTTCCGTTTCCTAAATTATAAGTCGCTGATTTCTTTTCGCCCGACAACAAGACATTTAGCGCCAAAATATGGGCCCGAGCGAGATCGGTAACATGAATATAATCGCGGATGCACGTTCCGTCCGGCGTATCGTAGTCAGTGCCAAAGACAGAGATTTTCGGACGCTGGCCAAGCAAATGCTGCAAAATAATCGGGATTAAGTGCGTTTCCGGATCATGCGCTTCCCCAATTTCCGCCGATTCATGTGCGCCCGCTGCATTAAAATAGCGAAGAACGACATAGTGCAAATCGTACGCATCGGCAAAATCGGCCAAAATCTGTTCTACCATCAGCTTCGAACGACCATAAGGATTGATCGGTTGGGTCGGCTGCTTCTCATCGATCAGTTCCACATTCGGGATCCCATAAGTGGCCGCCGTCGACGAAAAGATAAAGTTCTTTACACCGTGGTCGATCATCGAATGCAATAACGTCAAAGTATTAGCCACATTGTTTTGGTAATATTTATAAGGATGCTGCACTGATTCCCCCACCAAACTATTGGCAGCAAAGTGCATCACCGCTTCAATCGGATAATTTGAAAATAATTTATCGAGTACCGCTTTATCGCCCAGATCTCCTTCAACAAAGTGTGCACGGCGATCCACCAGCGAACGGTGACCCGTCGATAAATTATCAAGAACGACGACTTCATTTGTTTCTACAAGTTCCTTCACAAGATGGCTGCCGATATATCCGGCGCCGCCAACAACTAAAATCATTGCTGACATCTCCCTTTTGTCTTAGTAAACAGTGATTTGATTTAGTTCATTTTCCACCCATCGCATAACGTCTTCTTCCAGTCGCGCCAATCTCTCGGCACTGTTTTGCAAGGAAGTTCCTTTCACGCCGAAATAAAACTTTGCTTTCGGCTCCGTTCCGGACGGGCGAATGCAAAACCAAGATCCGTCTTGAAGATAATATTTCAGAACATTGGAAGACGGCAACGAGATCTTTCTGTGACTTAACCCC